>VOFE01001198.1_pt1 | contig 93629 bp, 113 predicted proteins | sample 5384071 | NCBI WGS metagenome assembly VOFE01 (sample SAMN12384724, study PRJNA508395) | human gut metagenome | isolation source: healthy gut D | host: Homo sapiens
GCTTCGCCCTATCATCCCCGGCTCCAAAGCATCTTCGCAGTGTATCTCGGCAACACTTCGTGTTCCCTCGATATCCGGGCTTCGCCCTATCATCCCCGGCTCCAAAGCATCTTCGCAGTGTATCTCGGTAACACTTCGTGTTCCCTCGATATCCGGGCTTCGCCCTCCCCGTCTCGTGCCTTACACAATCCCGTCTGCAAGCAGCCAGATTGTGTAATCCCCGATCCAGTCACTTCTCATTGCCTACGCTTATTATACTCAATGAAGTAGCGGGGCACAAGTTAAGTTTTTCTAAACCATTTATAACTATTCATATTTTGGTAAATATTACAAGACCCGGGCAAAACCATATGTCTCGCCCGGGTCTCTTTCCATTTCCTTTTATTTACCTGTTATTTCTTTATTTCTGGCTTGCAGGTCTGCTGCCCAGTGTCAGATTCAGCTCGATGGATACATATTCACCGTTCTGAGGTCTCTGTACCGTTACGGTTACGGAATCACCGGCTGCATAGTACTGTAACATCTTCTGAAGATCAGAGTAGGACGAGATGCTGCTGCCATCGAATTTGGTAATGATATCACCTTTCATGATACCGGCATTCGCTGCTGCGCTGCCTTCCTCTACGGATACTACATAGATGCCTTCCGGCATGTTATACATCTGAGAGATCTGGGAAGTTACTTCCTGCGGAGAGATACCGATGTAACCGACTTCATCCTCAGCTACCTTGGTTCTGGTCTGACGCTCCATCAGATCTGCAATGATAGGGCTTGCCGAAGTAATCGGGATAGCATATCCCATACCTTCTACGGCAGTACCACCGATCTTGTTGGAGTTGATACCGATAACCTCACCATTCATGTTCAGCAGTGCACCGCCGGAGTTACCGGGGTTGATGGCTGCGTTGGTCTGGATGAAAGTCCAGACCGGTAGAGCCGTTCTCCAGAGTGATCTCACGATTCAGGGCACTTACAATACCGTTGGTAACAGACTGACCATATCCAAGAGCATTACCAATAGCGATGACCGGCTCACCAAGCTTCAGATCATCACTGCTGCCAAGTGTTGCTACTGTAATGGCATTCTTGGTATCATCACTCAGATCATTTAAAGATACTGCGATCACTGCCAGATCCATATCGGAATCCAGTCCTTTGACCTGTGCCTGTGCTTCACTGCCATCGATAAAAGTAACGGTCAGAGTATCTGCACTCTCTACTACATGATTATTGGATACGATCAGCAGTTCATCATCGGTCTTACCTACAATGATACCGGAACCACTGGCTGCTTCTTCCTGTGTGTACTGCTGTCCGAAGACATTGGCTGTCTCGGTAAAGTTATTTACGATGGATACCATGGCAGGCATTACTTTTTCTACCACATTGGATACATCGGACTCTACATAAGTAACATTGGTAGCCAGCTGTGCACTCTGGGTACTTTCTGTCGTTGCCTCAGAAGCGATCTCATCTACCACTGCGGTATCTGTGCTGGTCGTAAACATCCCGGTTCCCTGCTGTACTGCATAGAAACCGATTCCTGCGAACAGTCCGAAGAAAAGTCCCAGGCTGACACTTACCATTGCCTTCCGGAAGTAACCGCCATGTTTTTGGGTTTTCTTAGGCTCCGTATTGTTGCTGCCTGTGGTTCCGCCCATCTGATAAGTGGTGTAACCATTGGTGCTTCCTGCTGCACTCTGGGTAGTACTATGATTTTCATAGCCATAACTGTTTTCTGTTCTTGTCTCATTCAGATCTGCTCCACTGAATGTACCGGTTGTATTTTCATTGCCGGTTCCGTAACCGGAAAAATTATCATTCTCGTACATATTGCTTCCTCCTATCCTGTTGCAAGTGAGAAACTCTTTTTACCATTACCTGTTTCATTTCTTCCTCTCACCTTATGAACATAGTATATCCATCAAATGTGACCGAATTGTGATAACTTTCTGAAGCAATTATGAATCCTGAAAAACAGAGAGTCTGTTCTGCCTGCAAGCAGTCTCTCTATGGGTAAGTTATTACACTCTACTCAACAGTAACGGATTTTGCCAGGTTTCTGGGTTTATCCACGTCACAGCCGCGTCCCACTGCCACATAGTAGGAGAACAACTGCAAAGGAATGATTGCCAGAGAATTGGTAAAATACGGATTCGTCTCGGGAATGTATACTACATAATCCGACGCTTTCTCAATGGCCTTGTTGCCTTCAATGGTGACTGCCATAACAAAGGCTCCTCTTGCTTTTACTTCTACCATATTACTGATGGTCTTCTGGAACAGATCCGGCTGGGTTGCCAAAGCCACTACCAGGGTGCCATCTTCGATCAGGGAAATGGTGCCATGCTTCAGTTCTCCGGCTGCATAAGCCTCGGAATGAATATAGGAAATCTCTTTTAACTTCAGGGATCCCTCCAGGGAAATCGCATAGTCGATACCACGTCCGATGAAGAAGATGTCTCTCGCTCCCACATAACGGTTGGCGAAATGCTGGATCTTCTGCTTCTGGCCCAGAAGCAGCTCGATCTGATCCGGCAGACATCTTAAATCTGTCAGCATACCGGCGAACTTCTCCTGATCAATAGTACCACGTACCCTGGCGAACTTCATAGCCAGCATGTAAAGTGCTGTCAGCTGTGCACTGTAAGCCTTGGTCGTTGCAACGGCGATCTCGGGACCTGCCCAGGTATACATAACACTGTCTGCCTCTCTGGCAATGGAGCTTCCCACCACATTGACAATGCCCAGTACCTTGAAGCCCCTTTCCCTGGACTCTCTCAGTGCTGCCAGCGTATCCGCAGTCTCACCGGACTGGCTGATGACGATGACCATATTACCCTTCTGCAGGATGGGATCACGATAACGGAATTCGCTGGCTACATCCACTTCTACCGGGATTCTTGCCAGACCCTCGATCACATATTTTGCGGTAACTCCGGTATGATATGCGGAGCCGCAGGCCACAATATGGATCTTCGTGATCTCTTTGATCTCTTCATCACTCATGTTCAGCTCTTCGATCACAATATCATTATCCTTGATTCTCGGAGAGATGGTATCGTTGATGGTCTTCGGCTGCTCATAGATCTCTTTCAGCATGAAGTGCTCATATCCAGCCTTTTCTGCCGCATTGGCATCCCAGTCAATGGTCACCGGCTGCTTCTCGATCTCTTCCTCATCCACGGAGAAGAAACGCAGACTACCCTGCTGTAATTCCACCACTTCCTGATTATCTACATAATATACGGTTCTGGTATATTTCAGAATTGCGGGAACATCGGAAGCGATAAAGCTGCCGTTGTCGCTCTTTCCTACGATCAGCGGGCTGTCCTTGCGGGCTGCAAAAATCTTATCCGGCTGATCTGCAAACATGATCCCCAGCGCATAAGAGCCTTCCACACGATGAAATACCTTAGTGATCGCTTCCAGGGGATTTCCCTTATAATAGTAGTCTAACAGATGCGCCAGTACCTCGGTATCGGTCTCAGATACGAACTGATACCCCTTATCCTGCATCTTTTTCTTCAGGGGAATATAGTTCTCGATAATGCCGTTGTGTACCACGGCAATGGTTCCCGCATTGTTCATATGCGGATGGGAATTGATATCACTGGGAGCACCGTGGGTTGCCCAACGGGTATGCCCGATACCGGAGGTTCCCTTCATAGACTCGCCTCCGTGTGTCAGGTTTTCCAGAACCTTAAGTCTCCCCACTGCTTTTCTGGTGTTGATCTTCTCCCCATCAAAAATAGCCATACCCGCGGAATCATATCCACGGTATTCCAGTTTGGACAGACCGTCTAAAATGATCGGCGCTGCCTGTTCTGTTCCAATATATCCTACGATACCACACATAGTCATACATCCTTTCTGTTCTGTTTCCAGTATTCCTTGTTGGAAGTAAAAGCAAGTACCCATTTTTTCGGGAGCCTGCGATAGTTCTTTCCCAGTAAATAACCTGCATATTTACAGGCGCATTGCATATAAAAATGGGGCAATCCGGCAGACATATGGTTGCTGCGCAAATATACCGTCACATCTTTCACCATTCGTTTTCCCTCGGACTCCGAAGGATATGCTGCGAAGACTTCCGGATGTTCTGCCTGGGATACCCCCAGGTCAAAATTCCTTTGGAACTGCTGCCCGTTGGTATAATTATGAGAATGCACCACCTGCGCATCCGCCGCATAAGCCACAGAGTATCCTGCTTCCACCGCCTTTGCCGCATAGATCATATCTTCATTAAATATCGTATGTCTGACGAACCCGCCCAGTTCCTCATAGATCTCCCGGCGATAGGCCGCACAGACATTGGAGCAGAAAAAGGTCTTGATCCCCAGGCTGTCCAGGTCTGCTGCCGATTTGATCCGGGACTTTGCCGGATAGTTAAATTCTCTGGTATAGCTCTCCACCGGTGTCGAATCCTCTCTGGGCAGCTGTCTCGCATAGGCCACCGCCACTTCCCCCTGCAAGGGTTCCACCAGTTTTTCGATCAGCCTGTCATCTTTCGGCATGGCATCCTGTGTCATCATCACGAAGACATCCGCGGAAGACTTTTTTACTCCCATCCGTCTCGTACCGCCATGATCGAACTCTCTTTTGGATACATGGTATACCTTGATATTCTGATAGGTTTCCAGAAATCTGATTCCGTAGATCAGCTGTTCAAAATATTTTTCTTCCGTATTCAGAAGAATCACCTGATGTACCGGTACGCTCTGACTGCCCAGTTTATCCAATAATGTAAATAATTCTTTTCCCGGCTTATACAGGGGAATGATCACATCTATCTCCATGTCAGAGCGCTCCTCACTTTTCCAATCTCTGGTTCATTATACTTTAACTCTTATTGCGGCACAAGCCTTTTCCTACTGTCCAAGAGGATTATAACCTTCTGGGTAATGCACAAGGGAGCCCCGGCAGATTCCGGAAGACTCCCTTGTATTCCTGTTGCTTTACTCTATACACTGTTTCTTACTTATTCATATAAGGTGATGTGTCAGATTCAATCTTATTGCTGTATTCCTTCACGTTGCTGGTTACGGAATAGTTGGCATCATCAAACAGGAACTGATGCAGCCATACTACATTGCTTTCGAGATTTACCGGAATAACACAGCTTCCCTTTGCACCGATATTGCCGGTGTCACGCATGGTCTCTTCGGGGAAACCTCCTTCGTCCACTATGCGATAATTTGAAATATTGCCCAGCAGATCCAGGATGTCCTTGGAATCCAGACTGGTGTAAATGTCGTCGATGGCACTGTTGAATACCTTGGACAATGTTGCATAATCTGCTTTCTTTGCCTGATCTTCGATTGCCTGAATGACTTCACGCTGACGGGCAGCACGCTTAAAGTCGTTACCAGCGGTATAACGGATACGGCAGTAAGCCGTCGCCTGCAGACCATTCAACAGCTGCATACCGGTCTCAGTTACCGGTGTATAATCGCATTTCAAAACTTCTGCAATACCGATCTGATAGTTGTTGATATGCTTGATCTCCTCGGAGTCCACATCGATATAGACACCGCCCAGACCGTCAATCACTTCACTCAGTCCCTTATAGCCTACGGTTACAAAGTTCGTAATATCCATATCCAGATTCATGTTTAACATCTTAACTGCCTGCTCCGCTCCGCCATAGGAATAAGCCGCGTTACACTTCTGATAGGAATCCGTGCCGATGTTCAGATACGTATCACGATATACACTGACCAGTTTGATATCGCCGGTATCCATATTGATGCTGGCGATCATAATACTGTCGCTTCGGCTGCCCTTGTACAGCTGGCTGTCCTTCGTTGCATCCACACCGAACAGTGCAATGTTCATATAGCCCTTCATAGTTTCATCCTGCTGCACCTCTTCGGGAATCTGAAGTTCTTCTGTCTCCAGAACGGTTACCTTGGGGCCCTCATTATTTGTATGAGTCATTACCAGATACAATAATGCTACCATGAACAGGATCACTACGATCTCTATGCCAAAGATGATAACCTTTTTTCTCTTCTTGGCTGCACGCTGTTTGGCAGACATTCTCTTCTGTCCGTTCGCAGCTCCGGTTCTCTGTCCACTGCCGGCAGGTCTCTGACCGCTTCCGGCGGGTCTCTGTCCTGTAGGTCTCTGTCCTTCCGGAAGGTCTTCTTCCGCTTCCGGCTGGTCTCTGACCATTGCCGCCATTGTAGTTAGAATTTGTTGCCATCTTGTCTTCTCCTTGTGCTAATAAGCATTTTTATTGATAAATCCTGTAAAGAACGTCATAAGAATGATCTTAATATCAAATCCAAGGGTCCAGTTCTCAATGTAATAAATATCATACTCGATCCGCTTCTTGATGGAAGAATCACCACGCAAGCCGTTGACCTGTGCCCATCCGGTCAGTCCCGGCCGTACCTGATGTTTTACCATGTAACGGGGAATCTCTTCCTTGAACTTTTCCACAAACTGCGGTCTTTCCGGTCTGGGACCGACCAGACTCATATCTCCTTTTAAGATATTGAACAGCTGGGGAAGTTCATCGATACTGGTACGTCTGAGAACCTTACCGATACCGGTGACTCTGGGGTCATTGCGTACCGTCCATCCCTTTTTCTCTTCCGCCGCCGTCTGCATTGCCATGCTGCGGAATTTGTACATATAAAACGGCTTATTATGAAGTCCTACCCGTTCCTGCTTAAAGATCACCGGTCCCGGGCTGGACAGCTTTACCAGAATTGCTGATATGAGCATGATCGGTGAGGTAATAATGATACCGAAAATGGAACCAACGATATCCATTGCCCGCTTGATCACCATATTGCCTGTATTCGTCAACGGTACATACCGGATATTGATCACCGGTAACCCCATCAGATCCTCCGTATAGGGTCTGCTGGGGATCAGACTGCTGTAATCCGGGATGAATTTCGTATGCACGCCGGATTTCTCACAGATATCCACAACACCTTCCAGATAATCATAATCTTTCAGAGAAAGCGTGATCGCGATCTCGTCCAGCTTGTTCTCCGGAAGGATATACTCCAGATTACCCAACGTTCCCAGTACTTTCACTCCCTTATAGGTAGTCCCTCCCGGAATGTGCTCATCCAGAATACCGCAACCAACATATCCCCACTGGGGATTGCTTAGGATTCTGTCAATATATTCCTCCGCCGCCCGGGAATAACCTACCAGCAAAATATGCTTCAGATTGTATCCTTTTTTCCGTATGGAACGCAATGCCTTGCGCATGATGATACGGAATACGGAAGTCAGAAAAACATTCAGGATATAAAAAATTGCCATGACGGATCGTGAAAAATTGATCTCACGGATGATCATATATAAAATAATGATCAAAGCCGCCAGGCCAATGGTATTCGCCTGCAGGATACTGTATATCTCATGTCTGCGGCGAACCGTACGCTTCGGGGAATACACACTGCACCGGTAATACAGGAACATATAACCGGGTACAATAAAGGGAAGCAGCATATAATAATCCTGCACCGGCAGGACACCGATCCCCGGACCGTCATTTAAGATATAAAATTTGATATAATAGGCAAGGACAAAAGATATGGCTGTGATCAGCGCATCTATTATCACAAGAAGCCTGTTAAAGACTTTCTGGTTGTCTTTTATCATACGGGTCACCCAATCTTTAAGTCCGAAAAGCTTCTTTTTAACGATTTCATTCTACAATAACGGTGGTTTTTTTCTCAACTTAAGAATTTATGAAGCCATTTCTTAAGATTTCATAAGAATTCGAAAAACATTCAGGTATAATTGCCACTGAATCTTCACATAATTCCATAGATGGCTCCATTGAAAGTGCACCTTTGCCTGCTTTCCCACAGGACCCACGGTACGTTTCCACCCTTCGGCCAATCCCTTTAAATATAGTTTTCCCATTCTCTTCTTACAAAAAAACAGAAATTTTATGCCAAATCCAAGCAAAAAGAACGGCAGATTCAGGATCCACTGTAGTAGCGGCATATTTTTGCCGATGACATAGATATTATTGGAAGAAGAAAGTTCCGTTTTCCGGGAATTGTAGCGGGATCCCGTAGAAGCACTGCCGTAATGCAGAACGGATGCCGTCGGCTCGTACCGGTTCTCATAGCCGTAGATCCGGGCACGGTAACCGATATCCAGATCTTCCAGATAAGCAAAATGCGCTTCGTCAAAATAGCCGATCTCCTCAAATACCTGACGTCTATAAATTGCCGCTCCGCCACAGGCTGAGAATATGCTGACATTCTTGTCATAATCCACAGCAGGCCGGCCTTTTCCCCGGGAATAGGCCCAGCCCAGCACGCAGTAACGGTCTCCGGCATCATCCAGCAGCTCTGGCTTATCCCACATCAGCATCTTCGCACTGACGGAAAATATCTTTTCATCCTTGCGGATAGCATCATACAGCCTCTTACAAAACCGGCTTCTACTCTTGTATCATTGTTCAGAAGGATCACATAGAGGCTTCGTGCCTCCCGGATTCCCAGATTCACCGCATGACAGAAGCCGGTGTTCTCCGGCAGGGCGATCAGACGCACCTGCGGTTTTCCCCCCTCTTCTGCCGGTGCCTCTTTTTTGCGACACCATTCGCTGTCCAGATATTCCACGCTCCCGTCAGCAGAACCATTGTCTATGATCAGCACTTCATATTCCGGTGCATTTTCCTGTCCCCGACACAGGGAAGCCATGCATTCCGGTAAATATTTCATTCCGTTGTAATTGGGTATAACGACGGTTACTTCCTTCATAGTCTCTCCCATTTCTCCGGATACTCCGGCAGATACAGCAGTCTTCCCCGTTTTCGTAATGCGTCCGATAATTGCAGACTTAAAAGCCGGATATCTGCCCCGGCAGGCAGTGTGGAGCTGTCAAATACCGGCTGTTGTTCCGGACCTCTTACTACTTCCGTATAAGGCACTCCCACGATTTTTTCAAACAATTCCCTGTCAGCTGACCGGATCCTGATGCAGCGAAGGTCTAACGCTTCTGCATCCTGGGACAGCTCCGCCCGGTGAAGATAACCGCCAAAGTCCTTCGGCAGTCCCTCGTAGAACACCTTTCCGTCCGCAGTCATTCTGCCGCCGGCGATCCTGCCGCGGTTTTTCCCGGACAGCACTCTGCCACCTACGGCAGCCACATCCGGTCTCTCCTGTAATACCTCTGTATATTGTAACCGATAAAATCCTACATGTCTGGTCTCCTCTGCCTTTGCCGGGATCCCACGTTCTGCCGCATGATCCTGCAGTGCACGCAGCCCCGCTTCGTAAGCATATTTCTTGCTGTGGGGATTGGCTGCTGTAGATGCTTCATGGCATCTCCAGTGATACAACACTCTGGGAATATGAAGAATTCTCTCCTCCCCGGAGCGGCCATCTGCAGCCAGCACCTCTGACACTGCCCGCAGCACCAGATCATAGTCCTGGGCACCGTCGCATTCTGGCCGGAATGCCAGTTTCTTCATCAGATCTGCATCCATCACCAGAAAATGGCAGATATAGTTATTACTCAGGATTAAATCGTAATTAAAGTCTTCTTTATGGTTGGGATCGTAATATTTTGTCTCATCCCCGTTGCATTTGTCTTCATCCGAATAAGCGAATGCGACTCTGACACCTCTGTCATTTGCTTTGGTAATAGCATCTGCCATCTCATACAGAGCATCCGGTGTCAATACATCATCATGATCCAGCAGGCCGATATATTCTCCCCTTGCATAGGGTAATGCCTGATTGGTATTCGCCGCAATTCCGGCATTTTCCGTAAGGTGTATATAGTGGATCCTTGCATCCGCTGCAATAGTTTCCGCATTTTCCAGGAGCCGTTCTGTCAGGAATCCCTGATTTGTCAACGTCTCCTCCACACTGTGATCCTCTGTGGCATCCGCCAGAATCAGTTCCCAGTGAGGATAGCTCTGTTGCATAACGCTTGTTATCATTCTGTTCAGATAGATTTCCGGGGTACGGTACAACGGCACCACAATGCTGAGTGTAACCGGATTATCCCATTTTCTGCAACTTTGCCTTTCCAGTTCCTCTTCCGGACAGGGCACATAAAAATAGCGGTCTGTCTCTGTCAGGCGTTCCCTTACAGAGATCCAGGTTTCCCTCAGGCCGTTGCGTTGCAAATAATATAGAGTTTTCTTAAGGTTTGCTATGTTCAGCTTTGCCACGGATACCTCCACTTTTATAAAAGAGCAAATCGCCCTTCCCGGGCGATTCGCTCTTAAAAATAACATTAACTATTCAGAACCCCATTCGCAAAATCGCTCTTCCAGAGCTTTCCTGAATAACATACTTGCATGCTATTTGCTCATGGTGGTTACAGTACAGCCTTTACATCCTCGGTCAGCTTCTCTACCTTAGCCTGTGCATCCTCTAAGCTGGTTCCCTTGACACCCATGTAGAACTTGATCTTGGGCTCGGTTCCGGAAGGACGTGCACAGCACCATGCATTGTCAGGAAGCTCGAAGTACAGAACATTAGACTTGGGAAGTCCGGTAGTGGTCTTCTCGCCGCTCTCCATGTCGATGATAACATCGTTCTGGTAGTCACGGAATTTCTCCACCTTCAGATCACCGAATGCCTTAGGAGGATTCTTACGAAGCTTATCCATGATCTCGGCGATCTGTCTTGCGCCGTCGATACCCTTCATGGTAATGGTGTACTGGGTCTCCTTGAAGTAACCGTATTTCTCATACATGGATACCATCATATCCCACAGAGTCATGTTGTGCTTCTTGCAGTAAGCTGCCACTTCGCACAGACACATCACTGCTACAACTGCATCCTTATCTCTTGCGTGGGTACCTGCCAGCAGCCGTAGCTCTCTTCCAGACCAAATACATAATTGTTGCTGCCGGTCTGCTCGAAGAACTTGATCTGCTCGCCGATGAACTTGAAGCCGGTCAGTACCTCGATCAGCTTTACGCCATAAGCCGGTGTAATAGGTTTGGTCATGTTGGTGGTAACGATAGTGGTTACCAGTGCGGGATTCTCGGGCATAGCGCCGGTAGCAGTCTTCTCTCTCAAGATATATTCTGCGATCAGCATGCCGGACATATTACCGGTAAATGCCACATACTCGCCGGTCTTGGTATCCTTGGCATACACACCCAGACGGTCTGCATCGGGATCGGTTGCCAGAACGATATCCGCATCCTTCTCCTTCGCCAGACGAAGCGCGGTAAATGCCTTGGGATCCTCGGGATTCGGGTAATCCAGTGTGGTGAAGTTTGGATCCGGATTCTCCTGTTCGGGAACTACATAGACGTGCTTAAATCCCAGCTCGGACAGGATACGTCTTACCGGCTTGTTACCGGTACCGCATAACGGAGTATATACGATCTTGATGTCATCAGCCATTTCCTGGATAACATCGGGATGAATGATCTGCTTCTTCAGCTCAGCCATGTACTTGTCATCGATCTCTTTACCGATCACCTGATAGAGGCCTGCTTTTTCCGCATCCTCTCTGCTCATGGTCTTCACGGTATGATAATCCTTGATGGACTGTACTTCGGTAATGATGTCCTTATCGATAGGAGCGGTTACCTGTGCGCCGTCCTCCCAGTATACTTTGTAGCCGTTGTACTCAGGAGGGTTGTGGCTTGCGGTCACTACGATACCTGCGGTACATCCCAGCGTACGAAGGGCAAAGGACAGCTCCGGGGTAGGTCTTAAAGATTCAAAAATGTATGCCTTGATGCCGTTGGCTGCCAGACATCTTGCTGCCTCATCGGAAAACTCGGGAGACATGCGGCGGGAGTCGAATGCGATTGCCACACCCTTACTCTGTGTACCGCGCTTAATGATATAATTAGCAAGACCCTGAGTTGCCTTACGAACGGTATATACGTTCATACGGTTGGTTCCTGCACCGATCACGCCACGTAAACCGCCGGTACCGAATTCCAGTTCCTTGTAAAAACGATCTTCCACTTCTGCCTCGTTGTTGCGGATTGCCAGAAGTTCATCCTTGGTCTTCTGGTCAAAATAATCATCATTCAACCAGAAATTCAGTTCGTCCATATAACTCATTTTCCTATCCTCCTGTTTTATCGCTATCTTTATCTTTCTTCAGTAAACGCTCTCCGCCATTATTTTACCATAGATTCCCTCTACTGAAAAGAATTATTTAACGTCCGCTAACTGCCGGATCCTTCAGTGCGTAATCGCTGCGATCCAGAGAGAAATTCGGATTGTAATAGGGATCTCCCGCCTCCAGTTCAGCCTTCCATTTTTCACGGAAATGCTCGGATTCTCTGTTGTAGCGCTCTGCCTTTTCTCCCTTATCGTCCAGTCCTCTGGAAATAGATTCATAATGATACAGTTCCGCAAAAGGGGTCCATACATTCAGCAGTCCCAGTTTGCGCAGTTTCAGGCAGAAATCCACGTCATTCAGAGAGATCACAAAGCTCTCATCCAGTCCGCCCACCTGCTCATACAGGCTCTTTTTCACCAACAGACATGCTCCGGTCACCGCCGTGGCATTCTGGGTATAACACAGACGTCCCATGTAGCCTAGGTTCTGTACCGGAATACGATAATGGGTATGTCCTGCCGTGCGGTGTGCTCCCAGTCCGATGACCACGCCGGCATGCTGGATCGTCTTGTCCGCATAATACAGCTTGGCACCTACGGCACCCACATCCTCTCTCTGGGCATACATCAGCATCTCTTCCATCCAGTTGGCTGTGATAACCTCCGTATCATTGTTCAGCAAAAGGATATAATCTCCGGTGGCATAGGATACTCCCAGATTATTTACAGCAGAATAATTAAAGTCACCTTGATATGTCACAATGGAAATCCGGCCGTCCTCGCTGTGCAGAATCCCGCCGTCATGACCGCAGACGGTATGCAGCTTGCATCTCTCTGCGTAGGAATCATTGCCGGACAATCCCAGCAGCTGGGAATAGTAATCCCGGATTTCCGGTGTGGTGCTGTTGTTCTCCACCACGATGATCTCGTAGTTGCTCCAGGTGCTGTTCTTCTGAATAGAAGTAATACAACGCTTCAGATCCTCAACGTGATCCTTATTGGCGATCACGATGGAGATCTTCGGATCTCCCAGAATCTGATAGCGGATCCGGAAAATTGTGGCACAGGCTCTGGTACTGGTGATCTGAAAATGTTTGAATCCATGCTTTTTCAGATGATCTGCCACAGCTCCCTTTGCCGCCTCAATGGCATAAGGCTTCGCGTCAATGCTAGCTGCGGTACTGCCCTCATGGCTTCTCCAGTAGTACATCAGTCTGGGAACATGAACGATCTTTTCCGCTCTGTCGGTCAGACGCAGGATCATATCGTGATCCTGGGCACCGTCAAATGCGGTGCGGAACAGTTCCTCTCCCTCTAGACAGCTTTCGGGAAAAAACGCTGAAATGGCAGATATAATTATTCGCCCGCAGATTGTCCGGTGCATAGTCCGGCTTAAAATGCATGGTCAGCATTTTATTAATATCATTTTCCTTGAAAGTGGTCTCATCACAATAAAGATAATCCGCACCCTGCTCATTGATCTCCTTCACATAGGCATACAATACGGAAGGATGCAGAATGTCATCCTGGTCAAACAGGCCGATATAATCTCCGGTAGCCAGCTTGTAACATTCGTTGGTGTTGTAGGAAATACCTCCGTTATGGTCCAGGTGCTTATATACAATACGGCCATCTGATTTCGCCGCGTACTCCCTGCAGAGTTCCTCGATATAGGAGTGCTCCGCGTCGGAACCGTCCGCCAGACACAGTTCCCAGTTGGGATACGTCTGATTCATGACGCAGTCCAGCATCTGGATCTGGAATTCTCTCTTATTGTTCCACAGCGGCACCAAAATGCTGATCTTCGGCATATAAGGGAATATCGTCTCTTCCTCTTTCTTCCTCTGCTCCGCATCGGGAAAGCTTCCGGTACCGTAGGATTCCATCAGGCTCTTCTGGTGACTCTTGTTACGGATCTTCCGCAGAATATCTTTGGGACCACCGCAATGAGACAGCCGTTCCTTCTGTCTCTGGGCGAAATGGATCAGACTTCTCGCCGGACCCGTGGCTTTCCAGAATTTATTCTTCTTGATCCGGTCCAGTTTGAACTGCAGGTCCTCTTTTTCCGATTCCAGTACTACGATCTTGTCCGCCAGATCCGCACATTTTTCATGCTCTCTCTCGTAGGCTTCCTTGATAATTGATCTCGGTGTTGCTCTCTGACATATGACATGATATTTTCACCGCTCGGATCATGCAATTCTTTTTTTTCTACGGTCAGATATTTTCCCGTAGTATTCCAAAGTTTCAGCTTGCTGACACGATTCACCACAAGAACAGCGATCGTATAGTTTCCCGCCGGCAGTTGTTCTCCTTCTCTGAGGACACAAAAGCCGCCCAATGCCACATTTTTCTGATCCGGAAGATTTTCCTCCAGTTCCTGTCGGTAGGCAGGCATCAACTGCATGGACCACACACCCTGTCCTTCTGTTTCCCCACAGGGAATCAGCAACAGATGTTTTTCATAGCAGGCATTATCGTCTCCCAGAATTACACTGTATCCCTGGATCCGCTCCGGTCCCGCTGTCTCTACTCTGGCCATCAGGCAGTTATCCCTGCGGATCTTCTGTAATTCCTCTCCGCCAGGAAGTCCCCTTTTCCAGAAAGGCTCCTGTAAAACATTCCGATCTGTCAGATATGCCGGAACCACACGGCTGTCCAGTCCCTCCCGGTTCAGCCCCTTCGGGTAAAAAGGATCCTCTCCCCGGAACTGTGGATGCATCTGGTAGAGCAGTTCTCTCTCTGTACCAGACGCTCGCATTTTCTCGGGACTTTCGTCGCTTCCCCGGCTCAGAGATTCATGATGATATGCAAAGCGGTCGTTCCACACCACATTGTAGTATCCCATTTCCAGAAGCCGGAAGCCCAGTTCCACATCATTATAGGCTACCCGCAACACTTCCCGGAATCCTCCGGCCTCCCGGAACACCTCTGTCCGGATCAGGAGACAGGCTCCCGTCACGGCCACACAATCCTGTGTAAAACGGTTCCGTCCAAAATAGTAGCTTCTGTCATCCTCCATAAACTGTAGCTTATGCACCGGTCCCACCGGCAGATTGACAATACCGTCGTGCTGTATCTTCACGGAATCCGGATAATAAAGTTTCAGTCCCACACTGCCCACATAAGGCTGCAAGGCTCTGGACACCATTTTATCCAGCCAGTCATTCTCACATAATTCAATATCATCATTTAAAGAACAGCAGCAGCTTGCCATCTGCCAGTTCTGCGCCACGATTACACATGGTGGAAAAATTGAACTCCGCAGGCTCATATACATACCGGATCGGTGTTCCGGCTGTCCGGATTTCTTCCACCAGCTGTTCTGTTTTTTTCCTGTTTTCCTCGTTACTTCCGTTATCTATCAGCAGGATTTCCACCGGAACACTGCCCTCCGGGCGTTGCGTCAGCGACCGCAGACATTTTCCCAGTACGGAAGGATTATCTTTGGAAGGAATGATCACCGAGACTTTAAGCTCTCTGGCGAACAGTTCTCTGGCTTCCTCTGCCGCTTTGGCCGCCAGTTCCACGGACAGTTTTGCGGATTCCGCTGCCGTCCGGTACTCTTCCCAGGGGTTCTGCTCATCTTCCGCTTTCTCCCGGCTGGTTTCTGCCGGTCCCTGCAGTCCGATTCCTATTCCGTCTACAAAAAGTGCCGTGGAACAGCACGTTCTTCCAGATGTCCAATGGTATGACAGCCTCTCTCAAATCCACCGGCCGCCAGAAACAGCCGGTCCATCAGGGGACGGATCTCTTCCGCTTTCGAAAATACTATTTCCCTGCCGGTGCTCTCTCCTTCTGTCACAGCCCCGGGCTCCCCCAGTTTCTGCAACAGTCTGCTCCGCACTGCCACAACGCTTCCCACATAGAAGAAAGCCCGGTAGGTATCCGGAGCCCAGCAAGGCTTGAACCAGGGGATCACACGCTCTCCGTTCTCTGACAGCAGATCTTCATCTCCATAGACGATCTCTGCCTCCGGATGCTTCACAAAATACGCATTGATCCGCTCCACAGCATTTTCCGCCAGCTGTCCTTTCGCTGCCTGTAGATCACGAATTCCGCAAGACCGGCTCTTTCCCCGATCTCTGTGACCACTGTTTCCGCAATCTTTTTTTCCTGCTCCGCAGCCCATTGCGCGTAGGTCACCCGCAGCTTTGCCAGTTCTTGCTTCATACTTTTTATCCTGTTGTCTGACAAGCATCTGCTTTACTGACGTCCGAATGCTCAAGTTTCCTGTCTCCTTAGAAAAATTTTTTCACCGCTCCCGCCATGTCACTTGCCACAGCAAGGAGGAATCTGCACGATCTCCATTTTCACAGTCAGGATGTTCTCTGCCTTTCTGTCCAATGCATCCACCCGGATCGTCAGATTCGGATCCTCCGTGGGAAATACCACGCTTGGATGCTCCGCACCGTCTGCGGACTTTAAGATTTTTCCATTGGTGGTAACGATCTTTTTGTCCTGCACAGGAACCGGCTGTCCGTTCATGGTAAGCTCCCGGATTTTACACACGCAGGCGCACATGGCCGGATCCAGCCGTAAATAATGGACATTTCCATCGAAATTCACCGTAAATTCCGCCTGTTTTTCCTCTGCATAGACGTTCTCCGGGAAATAGGAATTTTCTTCGGAAAATCCCTGTCCCTTGTCCTCATAGATCTGTACCCTGAGTTCTCCCTCCGTCTGACGGAACCGTCCGATCCATTCCGTGGGCTTATAAATTTCGCCGCCTAAGAGATTGCGGATCTCACCCATGGACAATTTCTGTCCGGTCACATATTTCTGGAATTCCCGCTCCTGCTCTCTGTACTGTCTTGCCTCATTTTCCGTGATGTCCAGACGATCCTAAATACGATCCAGTTCCAGTGCATTACGTCTTTCATCTTCCAGTACATAACAGTATACAGCCCGGAAGGCCAGAGATCTGGTCTCTATGGGACGGTCAAAAGTCCATTCGTAATCGATCAGTGTCCAGTGATCCCCGTCCACCAGAATATTGGCAAAGATCAGGTCAAAATCCGCTACCGGCACTTCTTCCCCGTATCCTACTCTCTCCAGATATTCTGCGAACAGGTTGTGAAATCCCTCCACATCCTGTCTGTCCAGGCACTCATCCATCAGTTCCGACAGCGGTCTGCCCGGCACGAACTCAAATTCCGCATAAGGGATGCCGTCCTCTTCTCCCGGATGACAGACATTAACGTCCAGCCTGCTTCCCGCATACCGTCCCTTCAATTTTTCATAAGCCTCCGGCATATGACGCACATGGGCTTCCGCTTCTTTTGTCAGCGGATATTTTCGGACCGTCTTACAGCCTTCCTTGTCCCGCAGGATCTCGGTGCGGATGCGGAAGCTTTCCGCACGGTCATTGGAATATCTGGCATATTTCAGATCCAGAGGTGCTCCGATCACCGCCATATAGGAATTGGAAAAAACGGAAAACAATCCTTCCTCCACAATTCCGTCAAAAGCACTCTTCTCATCGAATAACAACATTCTGTCCCGGTCAAAATTCCGCAGATTGTTGGACAGCTCTCCACGTCCTGGAAGATAAGCATCGGAATAGACTGTGGTCATAAATTTATAATCAGGATACGGATAATAAAAGCTGCGTTCTCCCACACCGCAGGCATCGAAGATGTGCTCCAGCTTTTTCCGGGAAAAAGTGCGCACGACGCCGCCCTCGGATAATTTTCAATTCCGGAAAACCAGTCTCCCAGGTGATCTTCCTTGCAGCCCGCAAAATATTTCAGTCCGTATTTGTTCTCAATAGCGATCACGATTCTGCCACCCGGTGCCAGATGCTTCTGCAGAATCTTAAGGAAATCTTCATAAGGTGTGCTGCCGCCTATGTAAGCCTGGCCGTACTCGAAAACACCAATCAGACAGATATAGTCATAATCTGCGGGCAGATCCGGTTCCACATCCGTAAAATTGCCCACATGGATCGTCACATTTTCACATTCGCTGTGGCGGTAGGCGTTGATCAGGCTGCGCTTCTTCGAGAGATCCACACAGGTCACTTCCCCGGCTTTTCTTGCCAGTGCACCCGTGATGGCTCCGCAGCCGCTGCCCACTTCCAGCACTTTCTCTGTTTTCTGTATGGGAAGGAAATCCACGATATTTTCCCGGAGAGCAGACAAATGATACAGGATCGGCCAGCTTTTTCTCTCCGCAATGATCCTGTCATATTCCACCGTACTGTATTTTTTTACAATCTCTAAGATCTCGTCTTCCACACTGCCGTCGCAATAATAATCCTCGCCGGGATATTTATCCAGATTCAGTGTTACTTGCCGATGGTCTCTGTCATTCCTTACTTCTCCTCCGCATCCCACACTTTCGTGTTAGAATCCATATCATAATAGCCTACGGTGTTCTTATCGGATACTACTGTAATATTCAAGGCATCATACAGTCTGTGATATACCTCGAAGGTATCCTGATTGTACCCCGTCACTCCCAGAGACAGCAGATACTCGCCGCCCTGCAGATTCATCTTCTGTGTAAAAGTCACATTTTTCACATCTCCCGGCTCCACGCTGTCCAGAAAGCCTTTTCAATCATGGTATTGGTACCGGTGATCTCCACACCGATAACGTTTTTCACGGAAAATGCAAAAATCGGTGCCGGTATAGGATCCATAAACCGGACCCGCATATGGATGGTAAACATACTGCCCTTCAGGATCGCATTGGTGGGAACCCCTCTGTCATCCGTAATGTAAAATTCCTCGATCTGTGCCTGCTTCGTACCGTATTCCAGGGCATTGGGATTCTGTCCCTTCGCCTCCGCGGAAGCCTGGGAAGCATCGGTCCCCTTCTCATCTGCTTTTTGGGCAGCTGCTCTCTGCAGGTCTTCATCATCCAGCAGACTGGCAGTCTCTTCTCCCACACTCTCCGGGCCGTCATACTGTCCCACCAATACCCTCTTGTAGGTGTCGATCATAGCCTTGGGACTGCCTTCGCCCAGGATATTTCCCTGGTTCAGCAGATAGACGCGGTCGCAATATTTACTGATACTGCTCAGATCGTGACTGACGAAGACGATCGTCTTGCCCATCTTCTTGAATTCTTCGAATTTATGATAACATTTTGCCTGGAAAAATACGTCACCGACACTCAGAGCCTCATCTACGATCAGGATCTCCGGCTCGATATTGATCGCCACCGCAAACGCCAGGCGAACGAACATACCGCTGGAATAAGTCTTCACCGGCTGATAGACGTAATCTCCGATATCCGCAAAACTTAAGATCTCCGGCAGCTTTGCCTCGATCTCCTTCTCGGAAAATCCCATCATCGTCCCGTTCAGATACACATTTTCAATGCCGTTATATTCCATATTGAATCCGGCACCCAGCTCCAGCAGAGCGGAAATACGGCCATTTACCAGCACTCTTCCCGAAGTGGGATTCAATACACCGGTGATGATCTTCAGGATCGTGGATTTACCGGAACCGTTGGTACCGATAATTCCCACCGTTTCTCCCTGATAGATCTTCATGTCCACACCCTTCAGGGCATAGTGAAGCTTATGCTTCGTCTTTTTTTCCGAAGCCGAAAGCCTCCTTCATCCGATCTGAGGGCTTATCATATAGTTTATAGATCTTCTGGACATTATCGACTTCAATGGCTAGCTTTTTCTTTTCCTGCATCAATTTTAATCCTCGCTTATCAGCGTTACACTGTCTTTGTCATACCATATGGCCAGAGAACGGTTGGCCTCGTTATTTTCATCCTCCGAGAGGTCTCCCATGCACAAAAACCAGGGCTTGTAGTGATAAGGTTGCAGCTGTACATCATCCTCATCTCCCAATAGCTTCTCCACCCGTTCCAGATATTCCTGATGGAAATTATACGCTTCTCCGGTATGCACATAGTAATAGGCCCCATAAGCCGAATAATGTCCTGCCTGATTGGGTGACACCTGAAAGATCATGATAAATTCCAGACCCATAATCGCATAAAACCACCACACTGCGGCTCCGTTCCAGTTCGCCAGCCATCTTGCCGCGCTGCCTGATGCCTTCTTCTGCAGTCTTTGCTGCAGCCAGCCACACCAGTATATTTCGTTCAGGAACAACAGCAATAAATATGTGATCTTCACCGCATTCAGAGTTCTGGACAATCCGGCATGTCCGAGGGAATACAGGCTTGGGGTGTAACCGGTGGCATACAGGCAGAAGGACCACAGAAGTACGACTCCCGGATAATGAAAACGATACTCCGTGCTCCTTAAGTGCCTGCCAGATCAGGGGTAACAGCATCACCATTACCATAAGAACAATAGATCCCGTAAACTCTGGAAGATGTTTTACTCCTTCCAGAAAAGATCTGCCGATGGACTCCAGGGGACTGTATCCCCAGCCGACATAGCTGCGGGCCCGCACGGAATTGCCCGGAGCCGCTACATTCAGCCCGAATCCTATAATGTATACCAGCGTAGCAGGCAACAGCCACAGTCCCTTTTTCCGGTGTTCCACTACCACACTTATAAACAGAATCGTCAACAGCGATAAGAGTCCCTGCAATGCCGTGACAAAATTGCTTCCGGCCGTGATCATGGAAAGCAGTACCGAGGCCGTAAATAGCAGCCCGGTAGCAGTTCTGCCCTCTGCTCTCTCCAGGCAGATGGCCACAGACAACATCAACAATCCAAAGCCGTGCATTCCCACGTAATGAACTCCGCCGTTATACCAGTAGAAGCCACTCTGTGCGGAATAAATAAACATAAAGACTGCCACTGTAATCACTGCCTGTGCTGCCAGGCCGGTCCACTTTTCCATGCCCAGTACTTTCCGCAGGATCACATGGGTAAATGTCATGGTACCCGCCAGCAATAGCAGCAGGATGAACACTGGACCGAGGAAATAATACTGTTCTCCCCAGATTGCCGGCATCAATGCCATAAAGAAAATAGAAGAATACGTTCCCTGCCACGCATACCACTGGGTTCTGGAGCAATCCAGTGCACCGGAGATCGCAGCCCATTTTGACTGCTCCTGCTCTATGGCAGCTCTGGCAAATCTTCCAAAATTGTAGTCGTCATAATACGGAACCGCATAGATCGTCAGTCGAAACAATGGAATCATCGTCAACAGCAGTAGTCCGCAGCATCCCACGGCCAGCAGTATCTTTCCCGGCTTCCATAACCAAAATTTTCTAAATTTTTCACGAGCACCCTTCAATTACTTTCACCCTTTCTGTTTTCCCCACAACAGTTTTGTAATGCAGCTCCTCCCACAAGGTTCTTCATCTATAAAAGTTTTGCTATGCTCTGTTTTTTATAATACGATTTCTCCGTTCTTCGAACTCTCGAAATCGTAACAATCCATTCGTATTATAGCACGTCTGCGAAATGTACCTTCAGTCTCTTGAAGATCACAGCACCCACCCGAACAATACTACCGTTACGATCCAGAAATACATGGTGGAAAAGAAATCCCGGAAAAACCATTCCTTCTCATAGATAGCGCTTCGATAACCGTTTACAATATACACCAGCGGATTCAGCTTCAGGATCATGATCCACTCCGGGACAATGCATCCAGATTCCACAGATCGGAGTGGCCCACATGCCGATCTGCAATCCGATACTGATGATCTGGGACAGATCCCGGAAAAAAACTACTACTGCACACGTCGTGTAGCTTAGCGCCAGTACGAAAACAAACAGGCAGAAACTATAATAAATGATCTGTGTAGTATATATGGTAGGATAATAGCCGTAGATAGCGGCCACGATCAACAACAGACACACAAAAAATACATGAATAAAGGTGGCTGCAATGATCTTGATGATAGGCAGGATACTGATCTTGAATACTACTTTTTTCACCAGATAATTATATTCCAGCAGTGCATTTGTCCCATTGTTCAATGCCTCACTGAAATAGAACCAGGGCACCAGTCCCGCCGTCAGGAACAATACGAAGGGTACTTCCACACCCTCCCGCAGGGGGGAGTACTCGTATTACCCATGATCTTATCAAAAACAATGTAATACATAGCCACCGTGACCACCGGCTGCGCCATGGCCCATACCGCACCCAGATAAGATCCCGCATATCTTTTTTTGAAATCATTTTTGGCCAGTTTCCAGATCAGATGACGGTTCTGGAACAGTTCCACCGGCAGTCCGGTGAATTTATCATACCAGTGAATAAAAGCAGCGCATGCCGCCGCGATCACTACGCAGGAAATGATCTTCTTGGCCAGTTCCTGTCCCGGATCTGCCGCAGGTCCCGGATTCTTATGGAATACAATGAGCACCGCCATGATCACTGCCGCTGTCACAAACAGGGTAATACCCGTTTTCTTACTGATTTTCACACTACCTTCATTCTCTTTTTTCCTTCACGTACTGTTCCAGTGTGCCCCACTTGGTATCCTTCTCGGAAAGCGTCAGTTCCATACCTTCGGGAATCGGCCATTTACACCGATATCCGGTGTATTGTAGGCAATACCGCCCTCATCATCGGGATGATAAAAATCCGTACATTTATAGCAGAATTCCGCATAATCCGACAGTACCAGAAAACCATGTGCAAAATTCTTCGGGATAAAGAACTGCTTCTTGTTCTCTTCAGACAAAAGCACTCCGTACCACTGGCCGAAAGTCCTGGAACCTTCCCGCAGATCCACTGCCACGTCATAGACTTCTCCGCGGATTACGCGCACCAGCTTGTCCTGAGGAAAATGTTTCTGGAAATGCAGTCCACGCAATACACCCTTCTTGGAAGCGGACTGATTGTCCTGTACGAACACCTCAGGAATTCCCGCAGCCTTGAAATCGTTATAATTGTAAGTCTCCATAAAATATCCTCTGGTATCTCCGAATACCGTAGGAGTAATGATCTTTAATCCTTCAATTTCACAGGTTTCTACTGTTATTTTACCCATTTATTTCGTCCTCACTCTTTATTTTTATTGACTATTCGTAGGTGATATTCATGTCCACACGACCTTCGATGCCGTCCACTTTTCCCTTGGAGGTATACTGCCAGGTCTTATAATATCCCTGATATAACGGCACACTGCGGTACTCTGCAAGCCAGATATGATAGTTTTCCAGTCTTGCTGTCTGCAGATTATTGTTGTACCAGTTACGGCTGGCATAGACACCCGCCGTGTATCCGGCATTTTCTATGGTCCTGCAGAACGCTTCACATACCAGTGTTCTGGTCTCCGCATCCAGACTGTCCGCACGGCCGTTCCTCCCGCACCTTCCGTATCAATAAATACCGGATAGTTCAGCCGGTAATCCCGGATCAGCTCCAGCACGGCAGAAGCCTCTTCCACAGCCTCTTTCTCATCTGTAGCCTGGGTGAAAAAGTATACGCCCACCGGAATTCCTGCGGCTGTGCACCTTCATGTTGGCGACGAACATGGGATCTTCCACCAGGCTTCCGGTTACCGAACCGCGGTATCCCGCACGGATAATGGCAAACTGCACTCCTGCATTTTTCACCTTATCCCAGTCGATAGTGCCGTTCCATTTGGAGACATCGATACCGACCTTCGCATTACCGGATGTAGTCTGCAGCTTCTGGATCTCTGTCTTGTCCGCATCTGCCAGAGCACCTGCCACGGCGCTGTCCTCGGCTTCCGCATCGACTTCATCCTCTGTCTTGATCAACAGGGAAATATCGTCAATGGCCAGATACTCCACTTTTTCTTTTACATGCACTTTGGTCTCGGTGATGGGAACTTTATATCCTTCGATGGGTAACAGTTCCATATAATAGTCTCCGGAATCCAGATCTCAGCAATGTAGATCACGCCGTCCTGATCCAGATCCTTGTAATCTCCCAATCCGTCCAGTCGTACGTAGAAGCTCTCCCCGGTCACCGGACTTCCTTCGTTGTCCACGATCTGGATCCGCAGATCCTTTTCCACGGAAGTCGCCACCAGAGATAGACGGTTGCTGTTATCCTTTGCAGCTTCCAGAATTGGATTTACTTCCTGATCAAAAAACGTATTATCTTTTAAAAATGCCTTCAGATCATTGCCGATCCTGCCATCCGCTTCCGCGGTGTCCGTCTCCCCGGTGCCCTCCGGCACGGGATCCACTGCTTCGCCGTCACCTGCATTCTGCGCTCCGGACACCGCCGTGTTCTGGCCGGATGTGGGGGACAGTTGTTCCCTGTTCACATACATTACCGCTAGTGCCACCAGCAGGATCACCGCCATGGAGGCCAGGATCCCTATTTTCCGCAGCTTAGAGTCCATTTGCTACCTCTACCAGATATTTACCGTAGTTCGTCTTCAGCAGCGGCTCTGCCAGAGCCAGCAGCTGCTCTTTATCAATGAATCCTCGCTTGAAAGCGATCTCCTCGATACAGGAAATGTACAGACCCTGTCTCTTCTGGAAAGCCGCCACAAAATCTGCCGCATCCAGAAGGGCATCATGATTGCCGGTATCCAGCCATGCGAATCCACGACCCAGAGTCTCTACCTGCAGAGTTCCTCTGTTCAGGTACTCGTTATTAATACTGGTGATCTCGATCTCACCTCTTGCGGAGGGCTTTACGTTCTTCGCAATCTCCACTACATCGTTATCATAGAAATACAGTCCGGGAACTGCATAATTGCTCTTGGGATGCTCCGGCTTCTCCTCGATAGAAAGTGCCTTGCCGTTCTCATCGAACTCCACTACGCCGTATTCTCTGGGATCGCGCACATAATAACCGAAGATGGTCGCGCCTTTTTCTCTGGCAGCTACTCTACGAAGCACTGCCGAAAAGCTCTGCCCGTAGAAAATATTATCTCCCAGTACCAGTGCCACTCTGTCATTACCGATGAATTCCGCTCCGATGATAAAGCATCTGCCAGCCCGCGGGGCTTATCCTGCACCGCATATTCCAGGTGCATGCCCAACTGGCTGCCGTCTCCCAATAACTCCTGAATACCGGAAGATCTCTCGGGGTGGAAATGATCAGCACCTCTCTGATATCTGCCAGCATCAGGGTTGACAGGGGATAATAGATCATCGGTTTATCGTACACCGGCATGATCTGCTTGGATATTGCTTTTGTCAGGGGATAAAGTCTGGTTCCGGAACCTCCCGCCAGTATAATTCCTTTCATTTCGTCCTCCGATCCGCCCTTTTCGGGCTTCTTTTTACTTGTTTTTTAACACACCGAATGGGAACGACGTTCATCGTTCCCATTTAGCAGGTATTCTTTACTTTTCCTCATACATTTCATTGTAGTATTTCTGATAATCGCCACTGGTCACATTCTTCATCCAGTCTTCATGCTCGAAGTACCAGGCGATGGTCTTGCGGATACCTTCCTTGAACATGGTCTCGGGATACCAGCCGATCTCTGCCTTGATCTTGTCCGGCGCAATGGCATATCTTCTGTCATGTCCCTTACGATCTGCCACGTAAGTGATCAGATCGTTGTTAATATGTGCCTTGCGGGGATCGGAATCCGGAAGCATCTCCTGCAGAGTCTCGATGATAATGTGGATGATCTCGATATTCTGCTTCTCATTATGTCCGCCCACATTGTAGGTTTCGAACAGTCTTCCCTGTTCCTGTACCATATCGATAGCCTTAGCATGGTCTTCCACATACAGCCAGTCACGGACGTTCTTACCGTCACCGTAGACCGGAAGCTTTTTGCCATGCAATGCATTATTGATGATCAGAGGGATCAGCTTCTCAGGGAACTGGAAAGGACCGTAATTGTTGGAGCAGTTGGTAATGTTGGCAGGGAAATGATAGGTATCCATATATGCCTTCACCAGCATGTCCGAGCTTGCCTTACTTGCGGAGTAAGGACTGTGGGGATCATAAGGCGTGGTCTCATAGAAGAAAGCATTGTCATCATCGGGAAGAGATCCGTAGACCTCATCTGTAGATACATGCAGGAACTTCTTGCCTTCTTTGAAGCTGCCATCGGGAAGCTCCCAGGCTGCCTTGGCACAGTTCAGCATCACTGCAGTACCCAGGACATTGGTCTGTACGAAGATCTCCGGGTTGCGGATACTTCTGTCTACATGGCTTTCTGCCGCAAAATGTACCACACGGTCGATATCATTCTCTGTGAAAATTTTGCTGATGGCATCCTTGTCACAGATATTAGCCTTGACAAAGGTGTAGTTCTCACGCTTCTCCACGTCCTTGAGATTCTCAAGATTGCCTGCATAGGTCAGTGCATCCACGTTGATGATACGGATTTCATTATCGTATTTTTTAAACATGTAATGAATATAGTTGGAACCGATAAAACCGGCCCCTCCTGTTACCAGATAAGTTCTCATTTTTCTCTCCGTTCTGCGCACAGCGCACATTTTTTGTTATAGATAGGGATATTTTACCATAAAACAAGCAGGATATCAACACGGCTCCTCCGCACTTCGTGCTCTCGGATCCGTGACACACATTCGCATTCCGGACTATCGTCCTACTTGCTCATGTGTGTTTGATTTGCTAATAAAGTCCCAGCCTCGCCTGCAAGCAGTCGGTCTGGGCTTTATTGCAAATCTTAATATCCCAGGTAGCTGAGGTTCAGATCCACATTGCCGCTGATGCCGCTGACTTTTCCTGTGGATTTGTATTGCCACAGATCATAGCGTCCGGTGTAGGTGGGTGCTGCTGCATACTGGGCCAGCCAGATCTTTCGATGGCATCGCCTCTTCCGCCGCTTCCTTCCACATCCAGGAATACCGGATAGGAAATCTTGTAACCGCTGATACGATCCAGTACCATGGAGGCTTCCTGTACTGCCTCGACCTCATCCACTGCCTGGGTAAAGAAGTATACACCCACTTTCAGCCCTGCTGCCGTAGCTCCCTTGATGTTGGTCTTGAACTTGGGATCCTCGATCAATGCTCCCTGAGATGATCCACGGTATCCCACACGAATGATCACATAATTCACTCCGGAATTCTTAACCGCATTCCAGTCAATGCTGCCGTTCCACTTGGACACATCAATGCCCATAGTACCTGATCCCACTACCAGGGAACCGTCACTTGCGAAGTTATATTTTGCACCCTGGATGACCTGCTCACCGGTCACCTTGCTGCCGTCTGCCTTGAAGAAATATACCTTACCGTCTAACGTCTGCCAGCCGGTATATCTGGCCTCCTCCATGAGGAAAAACTTTGTGGCAGTGTAATAATCCGCATACGCTGCCGCCCGGTATTGGTTGTCACCGATGGATACATACAGCTGTCTGCCGCTGGTATCCTTTAACGGTGTTTTTGTATCCTCTCTGGGATTCACATCGCCCGCTACCGTAACTGTAAAGGTGGCTTTTGCTTCCGAGCTGCCCTCCTTATATGTGACAGTGATGGTTGCGGTTCCTTTTTTCACACCGGTAACGGTGATCGTTTTGCCACTTACAGCTACCGTGGCAATATTCTTATCTCCGGAATCTGCCGTTATGGTTCCGCTTCCGCTGACAGAGGCTGTTACAGCAGCCGTAGATTTCGGATAAACGGTTACAGCTGTCTTATCCAAAGTAATCTTGATTCCATTTGTGACCTTCACTGCCAGATCCAGTGTCTTAGTCTCAGTTCCCCATCCGGTGACTCGCTTCGCATCACCGGCCGCTACACCTTTCACTGTGATCTTACCGTTTGCATCTACCGCCGCAGTGGCTGCTTTATCATTGAATTTGCAGTGATCTTATAAGTTGCACCTGTGAAATTTGTAACTTTAACCTGTGCTGTTGCTTCTTTTTCCTGCTTCTACGTTCAGGGATGCCGGTTCCAAAACAGCGGTCGGCTTTTGACTTCCGTAACAGTAACTTCCCCAGGTAAAGGTCTTCCGTGTGCTTCCTACCTGTGCATATGCTGTAGGAAGGCTGCCGCCTCCCACGGACTGCGACTCACCTGAGGAGCTACCTATCTTCCCTGTTCCTCCTGTAGGTGTACCGGTCGTTTCTCCCGGAGCCGGTGTTGGGGGTCGTCTCCGGTGTTGTAGGGGTCGTCTCCGGTGCAGGGGGCGCCCCGGTGTCGGTGTAGGTGTAGGTGTCGACGTAGGTGTAGGAGTCGGCGTAGGTGTAGGAGTCGGCGTAGCACTGCCAGCCTCCGTATACGTACAAGTGATCGTTACAGGTCCACCTGCCTTCACGCCGGTAACCACACCATTATTTACACTGGCCACCGTCGCATTATCGCTGCTCCAGCTAACAACCGTGGCTCCTGCCGGCGGATTCAGCTGCCTGGTCTCTCCCACCGTGATACTGATCTTTTCATTTGCTATGCAGGAATCTTCCGTTGTAAGCCGTCTGTTTTTCCGGATTTACCACGGTATCCTTTGTTACCTCTCTATAAGTAGGAGGTAATTTCGGTACTTTCTACCCACTGCACGGTATCTTCCAGAATAGACTCCACCACAGTATCATTTTTCATGGTGTCCTCTTTTGCAGCATTGATCTCGGATTCTTTCTTGATCTCATTGGAGACATCGACCTTTTTATAGGCGATATTCTTTCTGACTTCTACCTTCTGGGTACCGGTAGGCAGTGTGTAATCCTTATATTTTTCATCGGTGGGTATTTACCGCTACCGTATAGTTGCCGGGGTAATGCCCTTCTTGTAGATAATACCGTCCATATCGTCATCAGTCCAGGTCTCGGTCTTGCCGTTGGGATCTGTGATGGTTACGCTGAAGGGTACATTGGAGATCAGTTTACCGCTCTTTTTATTGTTAAATTTGATCTTCAGATCCTTCTGTACAGAGACCAGCTCCAGTTCTACCGTACCGCCGTTGGTATACTCGGCCTCATCATATTCTTTTTGTTCCTCATTCTCATCGTCGACTGCATTGGCTGCCGCGATCTTTGCCATCTGTGCGTCTGCCACTGCCAGAAGTCCCTGCTCACCGATCATCTGGATGCCGTCCAGCTGTGTTCCCACGCTGACGAACTCCGATACCTGATGATCCACCATACGTGCGCTGGCATATACACTGCCTGTCACAATGGCCAAGATCAGCACTGCCACACCGGTTGCCGTCATAATGCGGTCCATGGTACTCAGGTTCAGGAATTTGGTCCAGATAGCAGCTATTTTATTGCCACCCTGCTTTTTACTCCTCTTTTTTCCTTTTGCCACTGCGAGCAGGTGCCATATCATCGTCGGCATAGTACTCTTCATCGTCGGCGTAATATTCTTCGCCGTCCTCGTCTCCGATATACTCTCGTCATCGGCATAGTACTCCTCACCGTTCTCGTCTCCAGTGTCCTCTTCGTCGTCGGCGTAATATTCTTCGCCGTCCTCGTCTCCGGTGTACTCCTCATTGTCGGCATAGTACTCTTCGCCGTCCTCGTCTCCGGTGTACTCTTCCTCATCAGCATAGTACTCTTCGCCGTCCTCGTCTCCGATATACTCCTCGTCGTCGGCATAGTACTCTTCTCACCGCCGTCCTGCGTCTTTCATCGGTGTACTCCTCCTCATCGGCATAGTACTCTTCACCGTCGTCTTCTCCGGTGTACTCCTCGTCGGTGTACTCTCTTCTTCGTCGGCATAGTATTCCTCGCCGTCGTCTTCTCCGGTATATTCTTCCTCGTCCCAATCGTAACCATCCTGTACGTCTTCTTCCCAGTTACGGTCCGGACGTTTTGTATGGTTAAATAATTTTTTCATCTTATCTATCCCTTCTGCTCATAATTCTTCGGTGTAATAATTCCGTAACATTATAACATTCTATTTCCGCCGCTTCAAGCTGTTCACCCATTTCTTCAGAATTTCTTAAATCTTTCTAATATTGTGGACTTTCTTTCGTATAATAGTAAAATCAGAATAACTCTTTTTACCACTACATTATTGAATTACCTGAAACGGAGAGAATACATGAAACGAAACAATAACAACCATAATATCCACGCATCTTCTGTGAATGACATGCCGGATATTGAGATTGTAGATCTGGAAAACGACACAATGCAAGACACAGATTCTGGTAATTTCCATTCCGGGAATACTCGTTCCGGTTCTGTGCACAATTTCCATACCGATTCCGATGACGACATAGAAGACCTTTACGTAGATGCCGATGAAGAAATCCCTGAGGGCGAAGAGTCTGCGGCCCCTGCCGGTATCCGGCGCTTTCTGAATTTTCACGTACTGTTTGCTCTCGTGCTTCTTATTGTTGTCGGCGTGGTAGGATACCGCGTCACACACTGGGGACAGCGGGTCAGCCAGTCCGATATCTTCAAGGACGGGCAGGGATCCTACGACGACAGCTGGGATTCTATCCTTCCCCTGACCGATGAGAACGGTAAAATGATCATTAATGATGCTTCCAATATGTTGTCTTCGGAAATGCTCCCTTCGCAGATGACAGCGGACTCTTCCGACAATCTGGCCAATCTGATCGCCAAAGAGACCGATACCACCGTATATAACTGTTCCATCAGCGGAAGTTACCTTGCTGCACAGCAGTTAAACTACGACCCCACCCTTGCCCCTATGGATGCTTACTGTCTCTATTGGCTGGTGAACCTGGCCGCCGGAGTTCCTCTGGACGGCTACTACACCGATGCAGCCAATGCTCTGGGCGACAAGACACCGGCCGAAGCAGAGGAAGTAATCAACACACTGAAAACTCTGGATTTCAACACGATCGACACCGTTGCCATCATGTATGATGCCACCGATTATCTGTGGGAAATGCCATGTACAATGATGAGAATCCCACGGATCCCACGCAGTTTACCGGCAATCTGGAGGCTGATTAAAGAATGTTATTCCTCCAACCTTCACAGTGTTTCCTTCATGGATAACCTGTACGGAAGCATCACAGAAGATAATGCCAATGAATATCCTGACCGATAACCTGCACCTGAACGTAAAAGGACGAAAGCTCATTGCCAAACGCTTTGAATACTTCCTGAACTACTATTGTTACGCTTCACAGGAATAATAAATAGAATCGATGATCGCACTTCTGCCACCCGGATGACAATGATATGCTCCTGTCAAATAGACAGCGGGCATATCAATCAAATTTAGTCAATTAAGCCCCGGCAGTCTTACGATAGCGGGGCGTAATCATCAAATTTAGTCAATTAAGCCCTGTGGAATCTTAAAGCCCCGATAGCTTTCGTTACGCGGGGCGTGATCATCAAATTTAGTCAATAAAGCCCCGACGCGGGGCGTAATCATCAATTTTACATATCCGTGCAGTCTTTACGATAGCGGGGCTTAATTATCAAATATTGTGCGTAACGCCCCATACCTTGGTTTAAGGATACAGAGAAGCTTGTTCCTATCACCTGTGTCCACGCTGAGGCGGAAGGTTTCCAGCAGAAAAGGACTGCTCCCCGGGCGTAGATGCGGCGGAGACTGTGAGATTTTCTTAGAAAGTGGTTAAGCCGCAGGGGCAACGCGAACACGATGTTCGCGTTAGCCGGTAAGCGACATGGATGGCAGCGTAAAGGCGGCCCCGTCATGATGAGAAACACTTGACCACTTTCCTTTAGAAAATCCACAGTTGTAGCTAGCATCCGAGTCCGGGGGCAGTCCAATTTCAATGCGTGGGGGGGGGCATCTTTATAGCTATGGCAACCCTACGTTACGAGCCATGTCCCCAATTCATAAATGTTTCGCAAAGGGCACTCCACATTTGTTGGCAGTTCTCTGCAATGAGGCCAACGTTATCCCCACATATTTCAGATATCCCCTCAGCTTTCCACAGAGACTGACCGCAGTGAATGCAACAACCGGTGTCACAGGCAAAGCCACAGAATCCGGTAATAGATTTCTCCATCCGCCAGTCCGGATATGATCTTCGCAACCACCGGATTGAAGAAGACCAGCAACAATACCAACGGTACATAGACAAACAGGATGCGGATATATTTTCTCTTCTCTGTGAGCCACAGATACAGCAGACTCACCAGGAACCACAGAATGATCAGTCCCGTTCCCATATATTCCTGAAACAGCTTTAAAGCTTCCATCTTCTCCTCCTCCCTTCATCCCAGCAGCAAATACATTCCGGCATAGATCAACAGGGAATGCAACAGGCCGATCAGGGGCAGTAACCGTTTCTCATTTAGCAGACTGACCGCACCACAGAGCCCGGCCGTTCCCACCAGCATGCATGCCAGCAATGCTCCCATGGTACTGGCCAGACAGCAGGCCGTCATCACAGATCCCAACAGCACCCAGAAACCGACTGTGATCTTTTTCTCCTCCTGCAGTCTGCGGAACAGCCAAAGCAGCAGGAAGAAGATCATCGGGATCAGGATACTTCCCAATGCAGCCTTCCCCTGTCTGCTCCTGGCAATCATAAAATTCTCTACAGTATAATAAGAATAATCTCCGAACATTACCAACACTTCCGTGCAGATCAGAAACAGCGGAACCGATTGCCCGGAAAACAGGATCCTGCTTCCCAGAAGATAGAATACTCCGTAAGTCATAGAGATCAGCACGACCGGCACCAGAGTCTTCGCCACGATCACCGTAGAGATCCCGGTCATCTGGGCCAGCCATGCGATCCAGATAGGAAAAGGTGCCAGCCCGTGTCGCACATCCAGTTCCGTATGCATTCCCGTATAAGGGATCTTCTGATACATTTTCCCGGATTCCTGTGCTGCTGTGGAGATTGCCACATAATAGGCATCATCGCCGTCCCCATATACCATCACGACCGCCGGCACCAGCTGTATCAATAATAGCACAGCAAAAATCACCCAGAGCAGAACCTCTGTCTTCTCTCCGGCTGTCTTCTCCTGCCGCACCGGACGCAGTCCCCGGGGATTCCGAAACCAAAATACCGTTGCCAGCACAAGTAATACCAGAAGGTATACCGAATATCCGATCATAACATGCCGAAAATGTCCTTCTAAAAGGATCACCGGCACACAGATCACCTGAAATCCCGCCCATAGCAGCATCTGACCGCTAATCCACAGAAATACCGGATTTCTACAAGATTTATCCACACTGCGAAACAGTGGCCCACCCATGGGGGTGCCAGCGTCAGTACCGCCAGCCATATCAGACGAACTACGATCATTTTTTATATTCAACCTTCATTCAGGCTCAAAACGTCTGAACATATTTCTCATTTCAAGCTTTCTCGTTTTACGTTTTCAGATGTTTTTACAAACAAATAGATCTTATCGCCGTGTACCCCTTCGGAAAGTAATACTTCCTCCGGTTCCAGGCCGTATTTTTCCCGGAGCACAGACACTGTTGCTTCTTTATCCACTCCGGCTTTGATCAGTACGATCACCCGGTCCAGTGCCTCCACGGACGCCATATCCTTACGTTCCTTCAGTTCCTCTGCCGTTACTAGCAGAGTGCTGGTGTAATGCATGAATTCCGGCAGGTTCTCATAATAGCCCACTCCCGCATAAACGCAGATGCATGGGAAGAAGCTCATATTCCTCCGCCAATGTTCCTGTCTGGCATATCCCTGATAGAGGTATTCCCCATCATAGCCGCAAGCCGCAGCCCCTGCACCGCCATGATCCAACATCAGACAGATTCCACGTTGCCCATTCTGTCCATCCGCATACCTCCGAAAGCTTCTTGCCCAGGTAACACAATAGCACAGCGCCAGTAATAACGCAGCCAGCGGAAACAACGGCATAATATAGCGGTCCACCAGATAAGGTGACATGCGGGATGCCAGCAGAAAATATCCGGCCACCGGCACCATCAGCATCCAGGCCGCATCTCGTTCCGGAATTTCCCACATTCTTCCTGCCTTTCAGCCCCTGTCCCTGCGAAGCTGATATTCCTGATATTTATGCCAGCCTGCGGTCACCGCCGAACCATCCTGCGAGACATGCCGCAGAAGAGGTGCTCCCACTGTCCGATCCGCCACAATTCTGCCAAATGCAGCAAGTCTCTGCCCGTAACCGGCAGAATCCGGAAGCCAGATTGCCGAGAGCTTCGTCCCTCTTCCGCTGGAGAATACATCCGCAATCGCAAAAGGGAACAGCGCAAGACCGATCACTGCAGCGATCACCATGGACCGGATATAGCACCATAATTCTTTGTTCCTGTGCCGGTACAGCAGGATCACTGCGGTAACCGCCGCCAGCAGAAGGCAGTAAAACAGGAAAAAATACTGTGTCAGGAAACCCAGCACCGTAATAGCGATAAGACCCTTGTTTTTCTTGTCAAACCCGTTATTCTTCCATTTTTCCACATGGACGGAAAACAGGGCGACACACAGACAGGACAACAATCCATTTTTACAGGACAACAATCCGTACATACGGATCAGCAGCACCGTTGCCAGTGCTCCGGTACTCAGTCCATAGAGAAGCACCGCCAGGATCCCCAGCTGTCTTCCCTTTCCTTCCAGGGAAAACACATCTGCCAGCTGTCTCCCCAGCCGCAGTAAAAGCCACAATGTAATTCCCAGACAGACCAGATTGATGCTGCATCCCAGCCACGGTGACAATGTTCCCCGAACAGGGAACTCATGGTATGCAGCAGCATAAAATGTACCGGCGGATGATTGTCATCTTTTCACATTGAAATAAACCGACAGATAATCAAAGGCATCTTTCCGATCCACGGTAACATAATCCCGGAACTGCCGGTCCGAGATCCATACCGGTTCCTCATAGACATCCGCTTTATAAGACAACAGCTTGCTGTTTTCCCGGTTCCTAAGCACATCTGTTACTGTATTTTTCAGATTCTCCAGAACCTCTCCCGCACTGTCCCCCTCGATCTCCTCGTTCACGAATTTGGCCAGACGCCCTTCCGGCTGGGTAGGTACGATCCAGGGATTATACCTGGCATTTGCCAGTTCAAAGCTCAGAAGTTCGTCCATGTGATAGCCTTCCTTCCGGCTGACTCCCGCACCCATCAATACCAGGCACAATATAACTGCCAGCAGTTCCGGCAGGATTTTTTTCCATTTATCCCGTTTTTCCTGTCCAATCATAGGATCTTCCCATCTCCGTTATTATTCATTATCCATTACCCGATAGAGATAAATGCGGTAATAGCTGTTCTCTGTCTCAAAGGCCTCCGGCCTCATCAGTTCCAGACCGGTATCCTCACTGTGATCGATATAGGCTGCCGACAACAGATAGCTTCCGCCCAGCTGCCTCAGACTTTCCGCATCGATCGTATAGTCCTGAAAATAAAAGCCACCTTTTTCGATCGTATAATAGCCGGGGCATTCCGCGCTGAACAAATAGCAACGATTCCCCCAATGGTCAAAGCTGTCTTCCAGATATTCACTCTTGTCCAGCTCCGGTGCAATGATCTCCCGGAAACGGTGCTTGTACTCCAGAGAATAGTTATTTGAATATCCGTCCAGGCAGTAAAATCCATGATACAATGCCGCCGCGGGATCGATCCCCAGACTTACGACCCGGTAATCCTGTGGTTCTTCCCCGGTATTCTCCCGCAGGTACTCCTGTACCTGATCCAGCACATCCACGGCATAATAATCCCGGAAGCTCATGGCTGCATAATTCCGGTTCACCAGTTTTTGCAGATTGGGCTTCAGATTGCTCTCCAGCAAAATCTTCCCGGCTGTTGCCACGGTAAGAAGCATTGCGGCCATTACGATGATCCCCGGGATCACACCGTTCCTGCGTCCGTTCCCTGTTTTCTCCGCTCCTGTGTCTCTTTCCGGGAGCTGTTCCGTCAGCAATAACAGGCTGCACCCCAGAATAAAATACCACAGGCAGGGACTCAGCCACAGGACTCTGTTGGCCTGAAAGCCCTTCAGAGCACCCAGACTGGAACGGATAGCGATTCCGATACTGCTGTCCCACAGTGCGGCCACTGCCGCAAAGCCTGCAATAACGGCCAGTGACAGGCCCACGGCTTTCCATAACCGTTTTTCTCCGCCCTCAGGTACATTCTTTTTATCCGCTATGTCCTTCTTCGTTGCCCGATTTAGGAAAAATAAAACAACTGTTGTCATCAACAGCACCACGAGGATCAGTCCATGATAATCCACACTGTGCTGTCCTCCCTGCAGGAGGTTTGTTTTCAACTGACTGAAAAAGTCCACCGGGCTGAGCAGATATTCCGATTTGTGAGAAATCTCTTCTCCCTGTCCTCCGGACAGCTGAAGCAATAACGAACCGTTCTCAACGATATACGTAAGCAGCAAAATCCCCCAGGCTGCAGCCTGTCCGGCGGAGAACTGTTTCCTTTTGTCCACCAGTGTGACGATCTCCCATACCGCCCAGATTCCCAGCACAGCAAAACCGGATAACACCAGGGAAGAATTACATCCGAAAAGCAGTACATAAAAATAACAGAGAATCCGAAAATTCTTCGGTCTGTCCTTTTCCCCCAGTCGCAGTACACAATACATTAACAGCGGCAATCCATACTGGGACAGCCCGTACACCGGCAAAAACGGCAGATACGCATACATACATCCGGTCAGCATGGCTATGAAACCGACAAGTCCTTTTCTTCTCCGCAGTGTTTCCGATGTTTCTCCGGCCCATCCAAGCAGGCAGAACATTCCCAGATATCCGGCAAAGCTGCCAGCCACCTGCATACAGGCCAGTGCCAGTTCCGCAGGCAGCCACCGGTATAACAGCACACAGGCGGGGGCCGGCATGGTAAGCGCTGTTTTTGCTGCACCGTTCATGAATTCCGGCAATACACCGCTGCCATCCCACAGATGTCTTGCCTGCAGAAGATAGGCGATCACTTCACCGTCCAGCTGATCGTGATACACGAACACAGAGTCCTTCCCTAATACAAGATACGGAACTCCCATAAAAAATACTGCCAACGCTCCCAAAAGAAACCAGACTGCGTTTTCACTTTTTGTTGTTTTTCATTTTCCTTGCGTTTCTGTCAATTCATTTCTCCGGGTTGTCTTCTGACAATGATATGGTCCTATCGGTCCAGAGGATCATTCCCACAAGCCACAGAGAACCCGGCAGCAATCCGTTCTTGTAATCCAGGCATCCGGCATCCCGCATGGTATACCACAGGATCATGCCATGCCCAGTGACAGACTGCCTGAGATCTTCCAGAACAGACTTCTGTCCGGTACTGTTTTTTCTTTTTTCTGTCGGCGCATGGCAATGATCCCGCATATCATGCAGCTCACGACCACAACAGCGACCGACAGGAACCACCAGCTGCTGTATTTTAGCAAAAGCTCTGTCAGCCTTGGATCTCCCGTCATCATAATGTCTACATTTCTGCCAGAGAAGGAGTCATATCCCCTGCCGTCCAACAGCAGCTGCAACAGTACCGTAGGCATGGCATATCCGAGGCAATCCCAGGCGATCTGATGGATATTGTCGGAAGTATACGTCTTCAGATGATACCCGGCATACTCTCTGAATATCTTCTGTGCTTCCGCCTTGCCGAAACGATCCTCCAGCGTCTTTTGTATGCCGGACTCCATGGTTCCCGCATAATACCCGGCATTCCTCATCTCTTTCCAGGTCATCCAGGTACGCAGCTGTTCCGGCCATTCATCGTATTCTTCTTCCTCTCTCATATGCGTCCAGCTGAACCGGCGCATCATGGCGGCGCTCACCGTATTCTCCGCCTTCCCGTAGCTGCCCGGTGTCTGCCACATGAGGCACCAGCGTGAATAAAATTCCCGCCATTGCCAGAAGGAGCAAAAGTTCCCGGCATACTCTCTTTTTCTCCGTCTTTCTGCTCCGTAGCTGCCACAGATGTATCAGCCACAGAACAATAAGCGGTACCAGCCCCAGATACAGATTTTCCACCACACACAGTGTACTGAGTGCCCACCAGATTCCGGCTTCGAACAGACCATGTAACGGTCTGGCCGGCGCTGTCGTCTCACCATCCTCCGCCACAGCATCCTGCCGCAGGATCCGGATCACCGCCGACAGTTCCAGCAGTAAAAAGGAATATCCCGGAGAATTCGGCAATACGGCCAGATGACTTTGCATGGCACAGGGAAAAGTCAGAAGCGCCAGGCTTCCCCAGCACAAAAATATCTTTTTCCCTGTCACTCCACATGCCCGTAAAAATACTACACCGGCATAAAATGCAATCAGGATCTGTACCGTATATACAAAAAAAGTATAAGGGATAGAACTTATGGATTCTATCCCTTTTACAAGCATCAGAAAAAGAGGGTAGCCGATCCCCATGTAGTCATCACACACAAGTGTCTCTGACGCTTTCAGCCATGTGTAGCTATCGCCGAATTCCGGAAAAATTCCAAAGGATCTGACGCCCCAGCAGATTCCCAGAAGAATCTGCACGGAGACACCCAGGAACAGAAATCTGCCTGCAACCTGTGCAGACGCTCTGTTAATTTTTTGCATGCTACTGCTCCTCTAATTCAAAGAAAGTCTTTTACCAGGCCACAGATGAAATCCACCTGATCCAGTGTCAGCCCATAGTACATGGGAAGTCTTGCCAGACGCTCGCTCTCTCTGGTAGTATAACGGTCCTCGCCGTGGAACCGTCCGAATTTCTGCCCTGCGGGAGCGGTATGCAGCGGAATGTAATGGAATACCGTAAGCACACCGTTCTCCTTCATATAGCTGATAAATCTTGTTCTCTGTTCCAGATCTCTTGCCTTAATGTAGAACATATGCGCATTATGCACACAGCCTTCCGGTACGGTGGGCAGGTCGATCTTCCCCGCTTTCTTTAAGGGAAGCAGCTGCTCATAATAACGGTTCCAGCAGGCCAGTCTGGCCTCATTGATCTCATCGGCGATCTCCAGCTGTGCATAGAGATAGGCAGCATTCATATCACTGGGAAGATAGGAGGATCCGTAATTTACCCAGGTATATTTGTCGATCTGACCCCGGAAGAACTTGCTGCGGTTGGTTCCTTTTTCACGGATGATCTCCGCTTCTTCCACATCCTTTTTGATCACGGATCAGAAGAGCACCGCCCTCTCCCATGCTGTAGTTCTTCGTCTCATGGAAGCTGTAAGCACCGAAGTCACCGATGGTTCCCAGTGCCTTTCCCTTATAAGTGGCCATAACACCCTGTGCGGCATCCTCTACTACCTTAAGTTGTGTCTTCCTTGCGATGTCCATGATGGTATCCATCTCACACGCCACTCCGGCATAATGTACCGGTACGATGGCTCTGGTCTTCTCGGTGATCGCATCCTCGATCAAAGTCTCATCAATGTTCATGGTATCCGGACGGATATCCACAAATACGGGGATCGCGCCGCGAAGCACGAACGCATCCGCAGTGGATACAAAGGTATAAGAAGGCATGATCACCTCGTCCCCGGGCTGAATGTTACACAGAAGTGCTGCCAGTTCTGTCGCATGGGTGCAGGAGGTCGTCAGCAGGCATTTGCCGGCTCCGGTCCTCTCCTCGATCCAGGCATTACATTTTTTCGTATATTCTCCATCTCCGCAGATCTTCTGATTTTTTACACATTCCTGAATGTAATCTGCGGCTTTATCCACATAAGGCGGTACGTTAAACTTAATATCAATCTCTCTCATAACACATCCTCTTTTCTACTGTCTTTTAGCTTTCTCTATGTTCCCGCTTCCAGCTTCCTACGGCTGTCCCAGGCACATTTTCCGTCACATGACTGATAATATATTTCGGTCTTCCCTTGACTTCTTCATAGATTCTGGCAATATAATGGCCAATCACGCCAAGGCTTAACATAATAAATCCGCCAATAATGAGGATCAGCAGGATCACCGTGGTAAAACCTTCCACCGCCGTTCCCATCAGATAGCGCACCAGGGTCTGAATCGCCAGGATCACACTGAACAGGATGGATACCCCGCCCATGATCGTCACCAGCTGCAATGGCAGTGTGCTGAAGGAAGTGGCATTGGTAATGGCATATTTCATCAGACTCCAGAAGGACCACTTGCTCTGTCCGTATTTCCGCTCCTGTACTTCATATTCCACAGTCTCCGTACGGAACCCTGCCCAGAAGGTCAACGCCCGGAAAAAGGTATTGCGCTCCGGCAATTCCAGCAGGACCCGGACCACCTTTCTGTCCAGCAGCTTAAAATCGGAGGAAGCATTCATATCCATTTTGATCAGCTTGCTCATGATCTTATAAAAAAGTCCGGCAGACAACTTATATCCCAGACTCTCCTTACCGCGGTCGGCCTTGATACCTTCCACGATCTCGGCACCCTGCTGCCATTTTTCCCACATCTGTGGAATCACCTCAGGCGGATGCTGCAGATCACAGTCCATAACGATCACCGCATCCCCCGTAGTCAGCTCCAGGCCTGCAAAAATTCCAGCTTCCTTTCCGAAATTCCGGGAAAACTCCGCTCCCCGTACTCTCGGATTCCTGGCCGATTCTTCCTTAATGCGTTCAAAGGTTCCGTCCTTCGAACCATCACTGATAAATACCAGCTCATAATCGATCCCGTGCTGTTCCAGCAGTTCCCCCAGTACTTTTGCGGTATTGGCAATATTCTGTTCTTCGTTATATGCCGGTAAAACAATCGATAATAATGACATCCTCTAATCCCTTCCGCAGTTCTCGGTCTTGACATACAGGATTCCATCCACAACCCTGGTGGAATTCGCTCCCGGAAAAGTATCCATGTCAATGTATTCCTGTGTCATGTAGATCTCACCCACCGTATCGGGATCCAGGAAATTCAGGGTTGCCCCCAGATAATTCTGCATAAATGCCTGATAATCCGCTCCCTTATAGATCAGATAGTCTCCGCTGAGACCGATCATACCGTCCGTGACTTTTCCGGTAATATCCGTAGTGGGGAATTCATCATACCCGATGACACCCACCAATGCAATGGGAATTCCCTGATAGTACCCTTCCGTCTGCTCGATCCTGTCCAGCAGACGTACACAGTACGCATAGGTCTTCTCGTATTTTTTCTCCAGATTGGAATATCCGATATTATCCGATACTCCATAATTGAATACCAGGATTCCGGCCGCCAGTAATGCCACCCACTGGATCCCGATATCTGTTTTCCCGTCCTCCGACGCATATCTGTCCACAAATGCCAGCATCAGGATCAGATATAATACCCACTGATACCGCATCAGCAAATGATAGGTCAGATTCGGAGAAATCACCAGAATCACATTGGTCAGAAGCGGCAAACTCCCGCCCAACAGAATCATTATAACGAAAAATGCCGGATTCTTCCACCATTTTCTTCGCAGCATGCTTCTCACCAGCAGATAAGCCACCAGAAGCACCAGTGCCGCACAGGCCGTAAAAGAGAAAATATTGTTCACCAGCACATTTCCATGCACCGTAAATGCCAGAAAATCAACATACATTCCCCGGATCGTTGCAAACAGCCCCAGACCGGAACCTCCCTGCTCCATGGAATTGATCCCCTGATAGGTATCCAGCACCTTTCCCTGTAATTTCAACAGAATCTGCAGGATTACGTAATACAATGCGGCTCCGGCAACTCCCATGCCCAGGTAACGAAGTACATAGAACGCTTTCGTCTTCCAGCCCTTCTCTTCCATAAAAAAGAGCAGGATCACATATACGCACAGCAGAATGGCAAAGGGCAGATATGCCTGATAGATCCCCATACTGAACGCAAGACATACCGCCCCGGCCAGCCAGCCTTTTTTCTGTTTTTTCGTAAAAAGCACTGCCAGAATTGCGAGGAACAGTGCCATCATATAGCCATCCATGGTAAACACATAGGCAAAAGTGGATGCCAGTGCCGGAAAAGAAACCAGCAATCCGCTCACTGCCATGATTACCAACGGGTCTGCAAGTTCCAGCAGTTCCGTCAATGCCACCGCCGTCAGCGCCAGCCAGAGCAGACCGATCAGACCAATGATCCACGGAATGGTAAAATACGAAGAAAAGCCGCATGCCACAGACAAAAACCAGCGACCGGAAGTGATCATATTCTGGTCAAAATACATGCTGCTCAGTCCGTCATGATTCGGAATATCCGAAAGCATCACCGGCAGATGGATCAGAATCCCCAGTACAAACGCTGAGAGAAAGGCGATCTTCCATGTATTTTTTATTTTTGTTCTGCTAGATTGAAAAAAATCCCACGGGGTCTTCATCCGTCTGTCACTCCTTCATTCAGTCATTTTCAACCTTTCTCAGGTATTCTGCGATCGTCTGTGCGATCTTCTCTCTGCCGTCCTCATTGGGATGCAATCCGTCATCGGTATAGAGATACAGATCGTCCCAGTTGTCATGAGGATAATAGTCATGATAAATATCGATCACTTCTACATCCAATGCTCACAGAGCCCAATCTCCGCATTGACATAATCCTCTAGCACGCCACCGCCCAGATCATATTCCTCACAGGTCAGTTCCGGATCCGTATACCAGGTATAGGGCGGGGTGATGAAGATAATGCGCAGCTCCGGATAGGCTTCCCGCAACTCCTTCACAATACTGCGGATCGCTCCGCAATACGTATATTCATCATACGGATCTGACGTGGATTCGATGGGAGTCCCCGCGTGATAATCATTCAGTCCGGATCCGATAAACAGGATCTGTCACCTATCAAAATCGATCTGTCCCAGGTCTCCCAACGTATCCTCAAAATAATCCGTGGCTGCTTCTCGGATGTGTACGGTCCTCTGCACACCGAAATCCTTCACCACAAAGGAACGTACCAGTCCGGCCGCAGAAATGGAATCCTTGGTATATCCCAGTCTTCTCTCCGCATCCGCTCAAAGTTCCTCCGCGATCCTGCTGGCACCATTTCCATCTACCAGATGACGTTCCAGACTGCTGTAATGTTCCCGCAGTTCTCTGCTTTGCATCAGCTCCATCATATGTTCCACGATCCGCCCCTGGCATAAGGTCACCTTCGGTCAGGTAATTTCCTCCGTAACAGGTGATTTTCTTTTGATAAAAAGGTCTCTACAATCTTCTCCTGATTATCTACAAACGAAAAACTGATCATGGGAACTCCGATGGCGGAAAGCTCATACATGGTAGAACCACCTGCCGTTATGGCAATATCGCATTCCCTCATCAGCTCAGACATCCGGCTTACATTACGGTGCACCCGGATTCTATCATCCGCAAGCGCCATACGGCACAGCGCATCATAATGCGGATTAAAGATTCCGCTGACCACATGGAATACCACAGCTAGCTCCTTCGGCACTGCCCGCAGGATCTGTCCTGCCAGATCATAGCGGTCACTTCCTCCGGTGGTCAGAAGAACTGCTTCTGCATGTTCTCTTACAGGATATTCCACATTGCGAAATTCCGGTCTGAGGGGTGCATAAGCTGCTCCCATGAGACTGTAAGCCGGCTCCGGATGATACAGGCTTCTGTCCCCATATATATTATAATTGATGATCATATTCACCGGATAAGAGTGGAAGCTTTTATCATCGATATAGACGGTCCATACCTGTCCCGTCAGCCGCTGTAGATAAGCATCGAGACATAATAACTGTCGATCAGCAGCATATCGGGATGTTCTTCTTCCATGACAGCTGTCAGTACAGGCAGTTCCTCCTCCATGCGGTCATACCGGGTATGCAGGATCCTTACCTTTTTGCCTCTGCTTTTTACCAGCTGCGTAGCTGCATCATCCGCCATGACAAAACACACCGGTACCCCTGCTGCCTCCAATGCCTCCGCAATAGCGAGGCAGCGCATCACATGCCCGGTTCCTATCTGCTCATTGCCGTCTGCGCGGATCCATACCTTCATCAGCTGTTTTCGTCCTTCCTCATTGCCTTTTCATAAGCTCTTTTAAAATCGCCAATCTTCATATTCCAGTCAAAATCCACCTTTTCCCGGATCGCATCCAGGTCCTTCATTCTGTGATAAGTAACGGGGCCTGCCTGCTTCACGGGTATGATGCTTCCTTCCCTGATCTGCTGCCAGTTCTCCCGGAATAATTTCTCTATCTCCTGAAGCAGTGCCTCATAGGTGGATGCAAAGGTTTCCTTTCTTCATCAAAATGCAGTTCCCGCTGACATAAAATATCCCCTTCATCCAGTCCCGCACTCATAAGGTGAATGGTCACGCCCTTGGGCGTATCCTCCAGGAAACTGAAAAAGTTCGGACTAGAGCCGCGGTTATAGGGCAGATACGAGGTATGAAGATTGATGACTCTGCCGGGCATCAGCTCCAGCACCTCCTGTGGAATCATATGGCGGTAATTGAAGCTGATCATCAGGGAAGGCTTCATCTGTGCGATCATCTGTGCCGTTACTTTATTCTCCACCCGGTATACCTGTTCTCCCTGCTCCTTCAGCCACCGGTACAGACCGTCTGTATTCGTATTATTGGTCAAAAACAGAATACTGCCCTTCTCCAGGGCATCAAAGGTAATAGGCGTTCCTCTCTCCATGGCATGATCCGTCCGCATCCCCAGGACATCTTTCCAGTATTTGGGTTTGATGCCGTAACCGGGACGGATAATGCGGATATTTTCTTCCGTAAGCTCTGCTCCTGCGGGTATATCCTTCACTGCAAAAAATAGATCTGCGGAACACTCTGCTGCTCTCTTCCTGTTTTTCCACGCCGTAGGTCGGTGTTCCCAGGGCAGCCTCCACATTACGGATATCCTGCACCATCTGCTTATATTCTTCCGGTGTCATGGAGAACGAAGCATCCGGATTCTCGATCTCACGGCTTAAGCAGAAATGCTTCTCAATAACCGATGCCCCCAGGGTCACCGCCGTCACAGCACTCATGGAACCCATGGAATGATCCGACAGACCAATGGGCAGGTCGAAACGTTTCTGCATATCGGTAATCGTCCGCAGATACATCTGCGCCGGGTCTGCGGGATAAGCGCTGGAGCATTTTAACAGCACCAGCTGTCTGTTGCCGGTGTGATATACCGTCTCCACAGCTTCCCGGATCTCCTCCAGCGTAGCCATACCGGTAGACATGATGATCGGTTTTCCTTTCGATGCCACGTACTCTACCAGCGGCAGATCGATCATCTCAAAAGAGGCGATCTTGTAGAATTCCAGTCCCATATCCTCCAGGAAATCCACTGCAGTATTATCAAAGGGAGTGGACAAAAAGTCGATTCCTACCTTGTCCGCCTCTGCCTTAAGTTGGGGCTGCCACTCCCCACGGAGTGTATGCCTTACCGTAGAGGCTGTAGAGATTCTCGCCCTCCCAGGTACCGTTATTCACCTGAAAATATTTGTTGTGGCAATCAATTGTCAGGGTATCCTGCGTATATGTCTGAATCTTGATACAGTCCGCACCGCTTTCTTTGGCGGCATGAATGATCTCCTTCGCACGTTCAATACTCCCCGCATGATTCGCTGACATTTCCGCGATCAGATATGCCGGTTCCCCTGCTTCCGATCAGACGGTTTCCGATTTTGATCTTAAGATGATCCTTTTCTCCCATATTTTATGTCCTAAAGCCTTCCCCAGCATATGATATTTCATCTCTGCCAGTTTCCAGTCCTCTTCATTGTCAATATCCTGCACCTCTGTCTCCGGAAGCTCCATGGGTACTGTTTTCTCCATGATCAGATTCTGCTGTGCCAGGAAAGACGACACCCGCAGACAGTAGAACTGTCCCGCATCATGATAATAAGGTTCCAGATCCTGGGAACGGCTGTTACGATACTCCGGCCATTTGAACTTAAGATACCCTTCCGCATCCTGTACCACGCAGCGCTGGGGCGGAAAGCTGAAACGTACTACCGGAAGCAGGGTGTCCCCTTTTTTTCTTCCAACAATGATCCACCAGACTGTAATCGCAGCCCACCAGATCCGCTCCGGTCTCCTCCGCTTTTTTCAGAAGCTTCTCATAATAATCCGGTGATACCCAGTCATCACTGTCGATGAAACCGATCCATTCCCCCTGCGCCACCCGCAGTCCGGCATTTTTGGCACCGCCCTGTCTTAAGTTCACAGGGTTCGGAATGACACAGACCAGCTCCGGATAACGCTTCTGATAATCCAGCAGGATCTCCAGAGAATCGTCTGTAGAAGCATCATCCACGCAGAGAATCTCATAATCGTACAGTCCCCGGATGGTCTGTCCCACCAGGCTGTCCAGACAATAATTCAGTTTTCCCTCCGCCGCCATATTGTAGACGGGTACGATGATGCTCATTTTTTACTCATAGGCGTTACAGATTTCCCCGTTCGATTTTTGCCCTGCCGTCTTCTACCCGATAGACAATGTCACATTTTTCAATGGTCTGCAATCTGTGGGCGATAATGATCAAGTGTCTTGCGGCCGTGCAGTCGGTTGATAGACTCCATAATGGCTGCTTCCGTATCATTATCCAGTGCGGAAGTTGCCTCATCCAGGATCAGTACCTCCGGATCATTATACAGTGCTCTGGCGATACCTATACGCTGTCTCTGTCCTCCGGAGAGGCGGATGCCCCGCTCGCCGATGCCAGTCTCCAGACCTTCCGGCAGAGTCTTGATAAATTCATCCAGCTGTGCCTCTTTCAATACTTCCCACAGTCTGTCCTCATCAATCTTGTCCTCCGGCACACCGAAGGCTACATTTTTACGGATGGTGGAATCAATCATGAAAATCGTCTGGGGAATGTAGCCGATATTTCTTCAGCCATTTCCGGTAGTTGCCGGGCTCCTTACATCCACGCTGTCCGCATAGATATGTCCCGTACTGGGCTCTAACAGGCCAAGCAATATATCCACCACGGTACTCTTGCCCGCGCCGGAAGTACCCACGATACCTACCGATGCACCCACCGGGATCTTCAGATCCGCATGGTCGAAGATCAGACGCTCCGTGTTGGGATAGGCATAAGTAATATCCTTCATCTCGATGCTTTCCTTTACATCCAGCTTTTCATCTTCATCGGTAGCAAAGGACATGTCGATATTCTGTCCGTTGATCTCATCCTGTAAATTATCGCTGACACCCATGAAGAAAGGTTCAAAATAAGCGATGGAATTGATCTGGTTATTGATACGGTTCACGCAGGGCAACAGTACCAGTGCCGCTGCCGCCAGAGTTCCGAACACTGTCAGCATATTTTCTGTAGGCACACCGGTGGCCACCAGGAAGATCATGTATCCTACCATAGTGGCAACGCAGGCTGTCTCGATCAGCAGCTTCGGCACCTGATTGTACAAGCTGTAACGCTGTACGGCATCCACGTAGCCTTTTCCGCATTTGCGGTACTCGGATACGAAATACTGCTCCTTGCCGGAAATCTTTACTTCCTTGATACCCTGTACCGTCTGGGAGATCCATTTGAACAGACTGCTGTAATAGTCCTGATTGTCCTTACCTGCCTTGTACATGATGGGCTTCAGCACTCTCTTGATCAGCCACATCAACAGAAGCAATACCACCGCCATCAGAATCGTCATGGTACCGCTGGAAATAAAGCAGTAGCTGATGACAAACAGGGAAACCACGCTGTCGGATAACAGCTGTAACAGTGCCAGGATCAGTGCATACATATTGTTGACATCGGAAGTGATACTGCGCTGCACCACAGCGGTATCCGCATTCAGATAAAATTCATAACCTCTGCGCAGGTAATTACGCATCATGCGCTCGGAAGTGCGGAACTGGTTCGTATAGACAAAGGATAAAGTCAGCTTCTGCTGTACATAAGTAAACAGGTTCTTCACCACAAATACCAGAATCAGCAGCACCATGACAATAATGGAGAACGTACGATAGCTCTCCACTCCCAGGATCTCATAGCAGGCTTCCGCCACCCGGCTGTGCTGTACTGCCTCCGGATCAATGACGATCTGCATGACCTCCACCAGCATCCCACACCGGCGGTCTGTAAAAATGCGCTGATCACCATGAGGATAATCAGCCCCACCATGGTTCTCTTCTGTTTTTTGTCCAGCAGGACACGTAATTTCTTGATGATCTGTATCATTGACGGTCTCCAAACTTATATCTGTTCATTCTGTCTGTGGATCAGGGGATCCTCATAGGCATCCATGAAATCCGGTCCCAGACGCACCGCTTCCTCTGCGAAATGGGCAGCCCCTTCACTTCCGTCAACACTCCCACTACTTTTTTGAACCTCAGTCCCGGGAAGAAATTCAACATTTCCATAGGCACGGTAGCATCGAACTGGGGATACTCCGCAAACAGCTTCCGGTAATCCAGTTCATCTCTGGGATGCGGTTTAATAAAAATACTTCCCTCTTTTTCGTACATTTTGATAACGTCCCGGAATATCTTCTCTCTGACATCCAAAGTACACAGAGGATCCGTAAGGATCAGTATTTTATCTCCCTACCTTGTTGCTTTCGCAACCTGGTGCTCCAGCTCTTCCTTATTTTTCACAAACGCCTGAAGGATCAGCTGCTTGTCCGCCTCCGTCAGGCGGTCCACCAGCTCTTTCCTCGGCTGTTCAATGTATCTTGGGCAGGGATAATGAATTGCCGAGATATCATTTACCTCCATATCCATACAGTATTTACCGTAACCGTTCTGTACAAAGATCAGATTCAGATACCTGGATAAAAAGGCCTTGATCTTAAAATGTCCACGGTTGTCATATCGCGCCGCGTCGAAATTCTTGAGACAGTTCAGGCCGTCTTCCACGGCATGATAGCGGATATGGTTCTGATTCAGGTAGTAGCCGATGGGATCGGAATCGCAGTAGACATAAATATCCTTGTATTCCTTCAGGTTCACCGGTACGTAAGGTGCCTCCAGTCTGGCATATTCCCGCGTAAAGCGGATCCGGTTCTTCAGATTCCCCAGGAAACTCCCAGTATCCAGGCGGTATTTTGCCAGCTCCGGGAAAAAGTCCTCTCTCTTCTCATCGAATTCCAGTACCTCTTCGAACAGTCCCGTGCTCTCCACCCGGGATTTCAGGTTCTCGAAATTATTGGACATTTTGGACAGCACTAAAGTAGCAGCCCCTGCTTTCTTCGCAGGATCTGCCTCCGCCCTTAATTTCAGTTCTTTTAAAAAAGTCACATATACATGATAGTATGTGTGACAGATATAAATTCTGTCTTTCATCCTATTTTCCAATTCAAGGTATTTTATTTTTCTATTCTATCATATTTTTCAAGCATCGAAACAGAAACCTGTATTTTCTTAACAAAATTTAAGATTTATATGCTATAATAAAACAAACTTACTTAGGAGATTCCCATGAAAAACTTTTTGATAACTCATCCATTCTATAAAAAAATACTCCTCGCTGCTATCTGGCTGATCCTCGTGTGCGGTATCGTCATCGTTCTGAAAAAGAAATCTCTCCCGTGATCGCCATTGATTCCCCTCACCGTATCTTACCCGGACACAACTTTGGAAATTTTACCCGGTGCTACGATGGAAGAGGATATTGCCTGGGATAGATCCACCCTCGAAAGTATCGATCTTGCTTTTTTCCTATACGGATGATGTATGGCAGGACACCCAGGTCAAAGTCTCCGTTTTCCGGGATGATGCCGTCATCATGGAACAGGTCCTGAGCCTGACCTCTCTGCCGGCGGACCGTTATGTAAACTTCTGTCTCGATCAGACACACTGCGCAGGAAGCACCTTTACTGTCCGCATCGAGAATCTATCCGACGCCCCTTCCTCGGCATTCCGCATGTTATGCACAGATAATGCACACTATTATCTGGATAACGTGTCCGATTATCGTCTGGACGGAAAAGAACAAAACAGCCGTCTTTTATGCCAGATGTACTATATTCAATCTTATTCTTTTTATAAGGGCATTGTCGGTATCTCCTGGCTGTTGCTCCTTGGTATTGCCCTGAGTGTCATTATTTTGCGTTTACCGGATTGCCAGTGAGTAATCGGTATTCACTGTAATGATCTGATAATTTCTATGCATCATTTCCTCTTCATATTTTATGGGGATCAGATACACGCCATCTTCCACAGCCTCATCCAGGGTCTGCACATACCGGTAACCGGTAAAGCTCTCCGGATTTTCCCATCCGGGAACCCCTGTATATACTACGGAATTCAGATAGTCTGTGACAGGTATTTTTTTCCTCCCAAAGAATGGTCGCAAAATTAATCGTGCCCGGTTCTACGATTGTAAATTCTCCATTCTCACTTACCGACCTCGCCATTTCAATTGCTTCTTCTGCCTCTTTTCCGACAAAATAGGAGGCATATTCCTCACTGTCTTTCACATACCAGACCGCAAATATTCCAAAGGAAAACAACAGCATTCCCATACATATACCGAAAAATACTTTGCTTTTTAAATAACTGCATACCTTGTAAATGCCATATGCCCCATAAAAAATTATGGGAATATGAATGAGATTGGTATGTATTACCGTAACTATTTCATTCAGCACACACATAACCGCTGCACTGCCCAGCCAGAACAGCATAACATACTCAAAGGCTTTTTCTCAAGCTTCCGGCTGCGAACTATGCCGTTCAGCTGCAGGCCAATCCCCAGCATCCAGAACGGTGCTGTGAAAAAGTAATATGCCCCTGTCTTACCACAGGCTGTGTGAGCGACTCCATCATATTGTCTAAACAGCATCTTACACACTATTTTTTGCACTGTCTATCATATGGGCAATGTTGATCTCTTCTCCCCGGAACGCAAGTAATTTGGGGATAGAGAAAAATCGGGTTTTGATCTCCTGCAAAAAATTCAGATTCACACCTACAAAATACAATAACGGACTTGCTATGACAGCTAATACCAGAATTGAAAACCACAGATGTTTTCCATAAGGAATGCTTTTCCGATAAAACAGCAGAAATAGCAGCAGAAACAACGGCACCACGATCCAGCTTTGAGCATAACTGTAGAGCGTCAATCCAAAAATGCAGCCGCAGCCGGAAGATACCCGGAGTTTTTCCTGATCCCCAGTACAAGCAGGGTAAGTGAGATCAGAAACATCGCAGGTGCCAGGTTTGACTCCAGTGCGAACCGGTTGATCATGATATTCCAGGGATTGATCGCCAGCAGAAAAGAAAACAGAAGTCCGAATTTTTCATCCAGCAGTTCTCTTCCCAGCACATATGCTGCCAGCACTCCCAAAATACCAAAGAGCGCCTGCGGAATACGATATACCATAGTCGTAGCGCCAAACAGCCACAGGAACGGAATAGACAGATAAGAATACAACGTATTCATTCCGCTTCCCACGCAATAAAATACACCGGAAAGCCATACCCTCTGTTATCCATTCCTTCTGTCATAAGTGCCCATGCATTATACGCAGCACATGCCTCATCCGGAAGGATACCCTCCGGTATTTTTCCTAAGCCTGCCAATCTTGTCACTGCTGCCACTCCTAAGATCATCAGCAGCATTCCATACTTTTTCATAAATGTTTTTTCTTTCATTTCGCTTCCTTCATTATGCAATACACCCAGATTCCCCAATAAGAGTCGTCCGTTTCATAATAACCTACGAGCTCCAGACCCATGCGTTCGGCATCGCCGATCTCAGCTCCGGAGAACAGGTACTCACATCCCAGCTCCCGCAATGCCTCCATGTCAAATTCCAGGCCTTCATAGACCAGTGTGTTTCCCTTTTGCAGGCGCATGTAATTGCCGGTAATGCTGTTGAACAGATAACAGCGGTTCCCCCATGTATCAAAGTATACCCGCACTTCTTCGTTTTTCTCAATCTCCGGTGCAATAACTTCCCGGAATCTGTGCTTGTACTCCAGAGGATAATTGTTGGAATATCCGTCCACCGTATAAAAACCATGCATCAGTGCCGGTGCGGGACTGACTCCCAGATGTGCCACACGATAGGTGCTCTTGTCCCGGCCAATCGCATCATCGATCTCCTGCATCAGATCCTCTGAAAACCAGCTTTCCCAGGAGATATATCCCGTGATTCCGGATCCGTTATTGATCTGGTTCACATTGAGATACATTCCGGAATTTACCTTTAACAACTGCAATGTCGGGAGCAGACAGATGCAGATCGCTGCCAGTTTTCCAACCAACATACGCCGCCCGGTGCCGGAACCGGCGTCCGCCACAATACAGCGGCAGACAGTGCAAATTCCAGATACCAGAGCGCCGGATACAACCAGTAAAACCGTTCGATCTGGAAATAATGTAAAAAATCCTGTCATGCTGTTTTTCAGATTCACGATCACTGAAGAGTGGCAAAAGCATAAAACAGCGCGATCACGATCAGCAGCAAAAAGTTCGCCACCGCTATCCTATAAATCTTTTTATCCGTCACATCCTTTTTGCAAAAGCACCCAGAATCAAAAACAGGATGATCGGAAGAATCAGATATTTATGCAGGGACGGGGCATGCTGCGCGCTGTTTTGAAATACACTCAGAAAAGTTTCCCAAAACGACATCGCGGAAGATACCATTTCCTCGCGGTGGCTGACATAGCTGCCGGTTCCGAACAAAATCTCACAGATCAAAGTCCGGTTCACCAATACATAGGTGGCTAAAAGCGCCGCAAATCCCATCGGAAACCACTGATTCTTTCTCTTTTTTATAAGTGCATAAACAAGTGCGATCCCCCAGAAGCCCAGCACCACATATCCGGTATATACCAGATGACTGGTCAGTCCGAATACGATCGTGATCAGTAACCCCGGGATCACCTTTTTTTGTTTCCACAGGCACAGGGCTCCGTATAGGATCAGTGGAATACCGAACTCCGACAGACCATAGACCGGATATAACGGCAGTACGCAGAAACAGCTTCCTGCGATCACCGCGAGAATACTGCTGTCCGTGATTTCTTTTACCAGTAGGTACATCCCTAAAAATGCCACCAGGAAACATGCTATATACTGCGTAAGGAATGCCACTCTTGCAGAAAGCAGGCTATACAGCGGCAGGAAAAAGAACTGCCGATGGCTGCATACCGCTGGCATTGACTCCGTTTAACATCTCAGGATATATTGTGCTGCCATCCACAGATGTCTTGCTGGAAGCATATAGTTCATAATGCTTTCATCCAGCTGGTCGTTGATCTCAAAGACACATCCGTCTCCCAGGACAAAATAGGGCAGGAAAAATACAATTGTAACCAGAATTTCAAGCCACCACAGAGGAATCTGATCCAAAAACTCTATAAAATTATGTTTTAACTTACTTTTCATAAACTATTTTCCTATACGCCATACCAGATAAGTAATACCTGTTGACACATCGATACGATCGTCAAGAACCGCCGGACATTGCATTTGTTCAGACATCATGCGGATTGCGGGATAGTTTTCCATGTTTCCGTCTTCGTACACGATCACATAAATCGCAGCATCATCCTCAGTAAAATAATTCTTCCATTTTTCGATTGCAGACGGGCTGTTGGAAAACCAGGTACCGAAGCTCACAGCATTGCGTGGACCGTAACTCTCTGTTTCCAGAGCACTCCCCTTATAGTAATTGAACGAAAAACCATCAAGAGGAATTTCTTTTCTGCATTTCCATTGCAATAATCCAGAACTTCCTTCATACCTTCCATATACACTTTCTGCCCCTCATTTTCCGGCTTTACATAACGGTACTGTGCTCGCCCCGCATCAGTGCCGGTAAAGCAAAACAATCAGGCAGACAATTCCCCCGGCAACAGTAACCAAATGTTTTCTCTTTTCGCTTTCCTCTGTATAAAAATACCAGAAAACCGAAAACAGCAAAAGAGCTTCTCCGTAAATAAGGGATAGCTTACCCGTGCCGGTAATCGTCCCTGATAAATCAGATACATCCACAACGCAGTCCGCACAGACAGTATTCCGAGTAACGGATACAGCATTGTAAATTGCCTTTTGAAAATCATCCATATTGTAAGAATCACCCACATTGTCACACAGGTTTTATTTATTTTCTGCATACCGTCGGAATTCATTCCCTCGAAAAAGAACTGCGAAAAGCCTCTCCGAGCGTAATTTTCTGCCCAGCTTTTTGCTTTTGGAATTCCACAAGTTCTTCTATGCAATCGGTACTTACCTCCCAATCCAGAATATTGTAATTGCAAAATCCATCATATACATTCTCTGTTACATCATAACGATCCAGAATATCTTTTACATCCTCATAATTCGGAGCGCCATGATAATCAAATAACTGAGCCCTTGTCTCTGAAAATTTAAGAAAATCCTTCCAGTCCTCACTGTGATATCCAATGATATTCCCAAAGCCTCCCAACAGAAAAATCGCAGCCCAGATTAAGAGAAGTCTCCCTGCTTCTTTTCCCTTTTCCAGCAGTCGTTCCCGGCTCCACCCTGTCTTTCCCAACTGTACCAATGCCAATCCCAGCCACACGATTCCGCCAAGTGGCTGTATCATCAGCATTGCTTTGTAACGTACACAAAATGCTAACAGTTCCGTTACAAAGAACAGCACATACCCTTTTTTCCTGTTTTCTTCCAGATACAAAGCAATATAACCGGAAATTGCCAGAATTACAGCTGTCGAAGTGAATTGAATCCTTCCGATCAATTCCAGACTACCCAAAAAGAGCCCGCTCAGACCAATGAGTACAGCAAGATAATCTTTCCAATTTTTACACCGTGAGAGAAAACTGCTTTCTGTCACAAACCACGCTGTTGCATGGCACAAAAGCAGGCTCCACCCATACCATGACACTCCGGAAGTAATTTTATACAATAGCGACAGAGGAAGCATTAGCAGATAATTTTCATGAATAGTATGCGGATCCTGAGTCAGGCTATGGACACCGGACAATATCTCCGCAATAATCCTGTCGTCATTGGTCTCAAAATAGACTCCCATATCCTTAATCCAAAGGAAGGAGGCAAAGAGAAGAATTGTTCCTACTGTAATTAGATTTCTAATTAAACTAATCTGTCTTTTGTTCACCATGTAATCCCCTAAAAATGTATAATAATATAGTCCCCCTTATCTACAATATACCCCTCCTGCGGATATTCCGGCAGACCTAAAGCCTCCTCTTCCGCTCCGGCATACAGGCTGATATCCTCTTCTGCCACCAGCGTATGCCCGTGCATTGCGAAAAATTTCACCAACTCCGCATCAGAATCAAAGGCATAGCGTCCCCAGTCGATAACAGACAGTGCCGGTGTCTGTGCCACCCACACTCCTCTGGATCCACGATTGTATTTATCCAGCAGATCCGGATCGATCAGATCCGTAAGACGCTTCATTTTGAAGTATGTAGTCGAACCATAGCTTACATAAGCATCCTGTATAATACTATACGGGATCTCATAGCTGCCCGTGAAAATCACCGGTTTGGAAGTATCAAAGTTCCGCTCCAGATCCAATGCGATCTGATCCACCGTTTTCACTGCCGCATCGTATTTCTGTTTATCAATGTAGAACCATTTCGTCATATCCGCGCACTGATTCCAGACAATTACCGCAAACACGAGAATCGCAATCCCACGCACGCCGCGACAGATACGACTGTTTTGAGACTTCTGTGTCTTCCGTTCCCACCATGCTGTTACCTGCCACACCGCATAGGCAAAAAGCAGCGCTCCATATCCGCAGAAAATCGGCAGGAACTGCGCAGAACGGTACAATGTTGCTTTTCCTTCAACAAATAAAAGAGAAAATGCCGCAAAATAAGCTGCCGGCAACAGTAAAAGTGCCCACAGATCCCGACCGCGGATCACTCTAAGCAATGTGACTGCCACGATCACAACCGCCGATAAGACGAAGATCCTGATCGGCAGATACGCATAGGCAAACACGCCATACAGCACAAAGGTCCTCTTAAGGATCATGGCAAGCTCACCGAAAGCCCCGGGCTGCAGCATCCACCCAAGCATCTCCGTCACGGAACGCTGTACGGCCTCTCCCCGCAGATATTCCAGGTGAAATGCTTTCGTCACTACCACGATCATCACACTACGCAGCACAATGGCCACAAGCGCCGCCACCGCACCGGCCACCAGTGTGGCAAATATGTCCTTCTCCTGACGTCCCCGTGCGATCCGCTCCGTCAGCAGCAAGAGCATCAGCCCCGCCAGCCACAGGATCATAAAGGACTCGTAACATCCCATGGCGATCCATAAAAAGACTGCCGCCGTCAGGATCTTTGCCACTGCCAGGCATCCCAGTTTCTGCCGGATACCGGATCCTTTTTGCATTTTCCGGGTACTGCTCTGCCATTCCCTGACACAGCACAGGCTGATGCCACAGCATAGATAGCCAATGGCGATACCGTTATGCAGGAAATAAGTAAAGACTTCACTGATCAGGGGACTGGAGAGAAAGACAGCACCGAAGAAAGCATAGCCTGCCGTCGGAACCTTCTCTCCCAATACAGAATAAAACAATGCAGACCAGACGACCGCTGCCAGCACCAGTATCACAACTGCCACAAAATCCGTCACGAAGGGAACAAACTCTGCCAGCGATACCACCTTATTCAGCAAAAACAGAACCCACCGCCCCACAATGGCGATCAGTCCTTCTTCAAAATAATATAAGGATGGCGTATCATCGATGCCGATGGTTGCATTTGTCACCCGTAGGCGCATATTGCTGTGAGCAGCAAAATGCACACATTCTGTTTTTCAGTAAAATGGTTTAAATATTCCACCCATTTTTCTGCACTGTGCTTTCTCGATGATTTATTTTTCCATGTTCTGCATTTTTCAATTTTTAACTCATAAATACGTTTTTCATCCATTCCTGTTTTTTTCGGAAATTTGTCCATTTTTCGCCATTTCTTATTCCTCACGATTCTTTCCAAGCGATACATTGCAAAATCATAATACATATAATGAAATTCCAATACCTCCTCATAGCCGTACTCATCCTCCATTTCATTGGGGTAGCCTCCCTGGAAGCAGATATACCACAGATTATCATAAGTGTCCAGCTGACTGTAATTGTCAATGCCTCTGTATTTACAAACGGCAGACTGTATAACTTATATCCCAGCAAATAGTAATGCAGTTCGGGATGATACACATTCAAAAAGATCGTATGCGTATACGGTCCGATAAAGGCATCGTTTTCCGTGACCTGTTCTTCGATAAAATCTTCGTATTTTTGCAGTCCGTCATCATATTCCAGCCTGATCTCCGATACATATTGCAACAAAAAACAAAGACATTGCCGATGCCAGGATACCGCCGACCCACCATTTTTTGTTTTTTTCTTTTGCGGTATCCAGGATCTGTGCAAATCCCACTGCATACCACAGCATGACAAAACCCATGCCCGGGAAAGCATAACGGCCCATGAAACAGTTATTGACCGTAGCGGAGATCACGCCTCCCACGATACCCGTCAGGGCAAATGTGCTAAACGCGATGGCCGGTGCATTATGATTCTGTCTCACCCAATCTACGGCTCCGTAACTGAGTACCAGACATAATGCCATTCCAGCAACTACGACGATGCCGATGGGAGTCTCCACCGCTGAGAACCATTCCTTACAATAATCCATCACGGAATACAGCGTTGCCAGTTCCGCAGTGGAACCGTCATCATAGCGCATCCGCAGGAAATAAATTGATCAGAATCGCCGCCCGGATCGTCACTGCGCAAAGCCACCGTGCAAATGGGAGAATCCACTTCCCGTGCGTCGCAACCGTAAATCCGGAGATGAAATATCAGCAGAGAAAACAGCATTTACCAGTCTCCTTCTTCCGGTAGATCAGACATCGCCGCCAGCATAAAAACAGCAGATAGAATAAGAACGTCTGGATCAATGCAAAGGTATGACAATATACCGTGCAGAAAGCTCCCCGATAAAAATACGATCCATTTTTTCCGTGCCACAGTACCCGGCTCATCCGAAAACTTTATTCTGTTTTGGCCGACAGTTCTGTCAGTGTCCTGTTTCAAAGAACAGGGCTCTTACACCATACAGTTTTTTTAAAAAACATTTATGCCTGTACGTATGAAATATCGGCATCAGCAGAGAAATGGAGCATAAAAATAGTGACTAGAAGTTCTTTTTCATACGGTCCATTCCGCCGCCTTCAGCCGGCGGCACAAATAGTAATGAAAGTGTTCCAACTCTCTACGTTGTGCTGTAAAATAGTTTGTAAGAAGCTACACTACAAAGCACGGGAGGAGGAGTTGTAACAACTTTCTTCGTCTTAGACAGCGTTTTAATCAGTGTAAGTTCTGCCTTTTCAAGCACAAATAAGTGGTACTACGAATCCGTACACTAAGAATTGTTTAAGCACCTTAGTTTAATTGTGTGGCAGTTCAGTCAATGGCTTCTTATCATTTACGAAAGGAGTCTGACTATGAAAGTTACTTATCAAACCTGTTGTGGTGTCGATGTTCATAAATCTTTTCTCGTTGCCACAATTGTAAAAACTACTGGTGGCATTGAACCCTCTTACCAAAAGAAACGCTTTTCCACCTTTAACAATTCAATTCTTGAATTCAAGCAATGGCTTCTTGACAATCACTGCCATGATGTCTGTATGGAATCCACTGGTAAATACTGGGTTCCTGTCTTTAATCTTCTGGAAGATAAAATCAATGTTGTCATTGCCAATCCTAAATGGGTAAAGGCAGTGAAAGGCAACAAAGATGATACCAAAGATTCTAAATGGATTGGGGATTTGTTCCGTCTTGGCCTTGTCAAGGGCAGCTATATTCCTTGTAAGAAAGTCCGTATTCTCAGGGAATACACTCGCTATCGCTACAAGCTTGTTTCCTGCCGTTCAAGTGAAAAGAATAGATACCAGAATGCTCTTACTGTCTGTAATGTTGCATTAGATTCTATTGTTTCCGATATCTTTGGGAAGTCATCCACGTCTATTATCGACTATCTGCTTGAACAATCGGGTACATCCATTAACCACGAAGAAATCGCATCTAAACTTCTTCGGAGCCTCAAATCCAAAGAAGATGCTGTTATAGAATCCGTCGAAGGATATCAGATGACTGATGCCCAAAAATACCGTATGCGTCTTGTCCGCGCACATATGGATTATATCACAGCCGAAATCAACGATGTTGATAAAATGATAGAAAATATGATTTCTTCTAATCCTGATTTTGAAAATGCTGTTCAGTTACTCTGCACCATTCCGGGTGTTAAACGTGATAGTGCAATCACTATCATCTCCGAAACCGGTACGGATATGTCTCAGTTCTCAAGTTCCAAACGTTTATGTTGCTGGGCTGGTTTAACACCTGGCAGCAATGAATCTGCTGGTAAGAAGAAATCTGTTCGGATTACACGTGCCGGAGTCTACCTCAAACCTGCATTAGTACAGTGTGCTCATGCAGCCGTAAAATCTGACAAATCTCCTTACTACAAAAGAAATATGAATCTCTTGTTAAACGTCGTGGCAAGAAAAGAGCCATTATCGCTATTGCCCGTATGATTCTCACTGCAATTTACCAGATGCTGTCTACTGGTGAACAGTGGAATCCGAGCGACTTATACAAAATCAATATGCCCCTAGCTCTTGTTGAAAAACAAAAGGCAAAAGCTATCAAGCAGGCTAAGAAACTGTTGCAGCGGGAGGGACTCCTTCCTCCTGATGAGCCATTAGCTTCTTAATCCTATTTTTTAACTCTATAACACTTCAAAAAGTTGCCTGCCTTAGACAGCTTATTCAAGTGCGCCAGTTTATGGCTTTCCTCTACTTTCTTTCACACTAGTATCTTTGATACAGTACCATATCCGCATCGCGCCCGAGTTCTTCATACCCCTGTGCCTGACACATTCCATCAATAATTCCGCCGCTTACTGTGGCAACATAACGGCTCTCAAGCTCCGTCAGGTGTTCCGAAACATATTGAAATTCACAGCAGCTGATGCCAAAGCCCTTGGGCGTACCGTATAACAGCTGCCATTTCAGGCTCTGATTTCCTTCCTCTGTCACATCTCCCAACGTCCAGATCACCACATTTTTATAATCCGGAACCTGTTCTGTATCCACAGACACTTTTTCTGCAAAAACCTCACTCCAGTATGCAATCTGTTCCTGTCGTCCTTGCGTCACATAGGGGACCTGATAATCATACGGTTCCACTGCTTTATAGCTGTACAGGTAAAGAAAAGCCGCTCCCAAAAGCACCGCTTTTTTATAATATTTTGTCTCCAGCATGCTAACAATAAAAATTCCCGCTGCGATAAAGGTCAGAAAATGCTTGCTGCCCTCTGTCATCTTATACATCAAAAGATGTGCGAATAACATCGCGATCAGGCTCAGTGCAAAATGCACTTCTATGATCAGCTGGTTCGTTAACTTCTTTTTCTGTTCTTCCGTCAATGTGTATTTTCCGAAAACCGCCGTACGAACAGCTTCGTCTGCCGGTTCCATGACGATCTTCTCCGCACGGACAGCCCTGCGCAGTCTGTTCCGGTCACAGATACTGTTCACTGCCAGGATTCCCAGCAGGATCAGATAGCCGTCAAAAAAGGCTCCCGAAGCCAGACCGCTTTGCGCCCCGGCGATACAATGTCTGACAAATTCCAGTCCTTTCCAATGTAACGTCCCGAAAAAGTTACGGAAACCGGCACCGATCCCATCCGTGAAGAAGGTAGTGATCCAGTCCGTATAAAACAGCGGTGTAAAATATTCCGCTCCCAGATAATGTTTGATCAGCACATAGGTAATTCCCGTTGCCGCCACTATCAGAATCGATCCGATCCACCCTGCCTTTTTATTACGGCAGATCCAGAAATAGCAGGCCAGAGCCAGAAACAGCAGCATATAAGGCCGCATCAGGGTCAGCAGTACCGAGATCACGAACATGGCGATCAGTTTCCCGCGGCTCTCCTTTTTCAGATAGCTCATGGCCAGTCCGTAGAACAGGATCAGCAAGCTGAAGCAGATCACCTCCGGCATACCGGACAGCATATATCTGACAAACAGAGAATACAGACTGAACAATACCGTCAGGATCCCCAACTGCTTCCAGGTCGGCTTTACCAGCCAGACAAATACGAACATGGTGATCGTCAGCAGCACGATATTGCAGATCACCGGAGACAGCAGATTCCAGCTGAATAACAGTCCCCACAGGATCCAGGGAAATACCAGCACCGGACTCCATGCTGCAAAAGACAACTGCAACGCATGACTTTCGTTAAAGCCGAAATATCCCCGGGGGAAACCGTAATTTACGATTCCCTCCACCTGCTTGAAATAGAATAATTCGTCGTTCCATTCCGAAGAGGGAAGATACACCTGTCCGATGCTTCTTCCTTCCGCTGCCGTCCGTACCAGACAGCATACCAGCGGAAGCAGTGCCATAAGTACCGCCTTAAGTAAGGTAATATAACGTTTGTCCTGTTTCCACCAATCCACAAAACGTTCTTTCTTCATCCGTTTTCCTGTTACCCTTCTGTTTTATTTCGATTTACCGGTCTTCCTCACCCAGATGGATCTTTTCCCGGATCACATACTGGGGAGAATTATTCATGCTGATGTAAATACGTCCCACATATTCCCCGATCAGTCCCAGCATGATCATGATCATGCCGCCGAAAAATACCACGGCTGCCATCAGGGCACTAAAGCCCATGGGCACATTAGGATTCACCAGACGCTTGATAATCGTATAGATTCCATAGAGAGGAAGCCCATACCTGCGAAGCCCACACCCAGTGTAGTGGCAATCCGCAGCGGTTTCACGAGAATGCGGTAAATCCGTTGAACCACAAGCCCAGCAGCTTCTTGAGCGTATATCCGGAACTGCCTTCCTCTCTTTCCCTGTGACACACCGCCACATTGGTAATGTTTTTCGTGGCCCGGAGCACCAGTCCGATGACATAAGGGTAGGAATTCTCATAGCGGATCATATCCTCCACCACGAATCGCTTCACCGCAAAATAGCTGGAAATATACAGATCCGCCGGTTTGTCCAGCATCATCCGGGTCATCAGCTCATTGACCTTGCTGCCCAGATTCCGGAATGTGGAGTGCTGCTTATGTTCGTAGCTGGCGTAGACAGCATCGAAACCCTCCTCCAGCTTGCCCAGCAGCTTGTCCACTTCATCGGCTGGGGTCTGTCCGTCATCATCCAGGCACACCACGTAATCTCCGTCGGAATGACTAAGTCCCGCCATCAGCGCCGCATGCTGTCCGAAATTCCTGGCGAAGCCGATTCCCTTGATATTGTCGTATTTATCACACAGATCCCTTATTGTTCCCATGGTATTGTCCGGTGATGCATCATTCACCAGAAAAATATCATACGCATACTGCGTGAGTTCCTGCATTTTTTCGCGGATCTCCGTCACCACATGGGGTAAGGTATGTTCCGAGCGGTAACAGGGGATTACAAAACTTACTTTTTTCATAATTGTGTTCTATTCCTCGTTTTCCTGATCATTTCCGGAATTCACTGCCGCCATCCAGACGATGTCCCGGTAGTCGCCTTCAATACACACATCGTCCCGCAGCAGGCCCTCTCTGCGAAATCCCGCTTTTTCATAGCTGCGGACCGCCTGCCCGTTCTCCGACAGAGCCCGCAGATACACTCTGTGCAGCTGTTCTTCCTCGAAGCAGTACCGGAGCATCAGCTTTGCCGCTGCCGTACCGACACCTCTGCCTCTGGCATCGGCCTCTCCGATGAAAATACCGTATTCCGCCTTGTTATGATGTCTGTCAATATCCCGGATATAGACGGATCCCAGTGGCTTGTCGTTTGCCAGATCACAGATGATCATCTGCACCACATCGCCGGTCTCCACATGGGTCCGGATCCAGTTCTCATGGGACTCTCTGGTAAAAAGAGCCTGATAGATAAAATTTTTCCGCACGGCATCGCTGTTACGCCATGCCACGATCCGGTCCGTATCCTCACGGGTCATCAGCCGTAAATAGATTCCTGCTCCGTATCCCGGTAAACTCCGGGAATCCGTTCCGGCGCTATCCGCTTTTTTATTTCTGTCCGCATGGTATCCTGCATAATATTCACTCCTTATGCCTGTCTGTAGGCATTGCACAGATCGATCACTCTGGCGATCTCATCCTCCCGCATCTCGGGGAACAGCGGCAGGGTCACGCAGTGTGCGGCCAGATATTCCGCATTGGGACAGTCTCCCGGCTGATAGCCCAGATTGGCATAAGCCTTCTGTAAATGGCAGGGTACCGGATAATGCATGTTACATTCCACATCATTTGCTGCCATATACCGGATAAATCTTCGTGATCCGGCAGCGTGATGACGAACAGGTGGAAGACCGGAGTGGTGTTCTCCGGATGTCTCTGCATGGTGATCAACGGATTTGTGATCTCCTTCAGATAACGATGTCCGATCTCCTGCCGTCTCTTCGTCCACTCCGGCAGATATTTCAGGCTGACACTCAACACTGCCCCCTGCAGACCTTCCAGCCGGTAGTTGTAACCGATCTCATCATGATAATACCGCACATCACAGCCTTGATTCTTCAGACGGTCGATATGCTTATAATATTTTTCTTCCTGACAGGTAACACTGCCGCCCTCACCAAAGGCGTAGAGGTTCTTGCCCGGGTAGAAGCTGAAGCAGGCCAGGTCTCCCAGCGTTCCCACATTTTTCCCCTCAAACTGTGCTCCATGGGCCTGTGCGCAATCCTCCACCACGAACAGACCGTGGCGGTTGCGATCTCGCGCACGCCGCATAGTCGAAAGGCTGACCGTAGAGGTGAACACCGATAATGCCTTTCGTCTTTTCCGTGATCTTCGCCTCCAGTACGGAAGGATCGATCTCCCAGGTATCCGGCGTACAGTCTGCGAACACCGGCGTGGCTCCCGTATAGCTTACCCCCCATGCAGTTGCTATATAAGTATTGGCCGGAACGATCACTTCATCCCCGGGGCCTACGCCCAATGCCAGCATGGCCAGATGCAAAGCGGAGGTACCGTTGTTGACACCACTGGCAAATTTGCTTCCCACATAGGCGGCAAATTCCTTGTCAAAGGCATCTGCATATTTTCCGCCGGAAAAAGCCGTCTCTTTACATACGTTCTCAATGGCTTTCCGGTAGGCTTCCGCATGCGCCTCCACATCTCTTGTCAGATCGATTCTTTTAATATGTGCCATGGTATTATCCTTCTTTCTTCCGTTTCCGGGGCAAAAGCCCTCAACCTTGATGCCTACGGATTGTTCCGTGCTACGCACTTATGCGCGAGTTCATGTGGGCTTAGACCTTTTTCCCCTGGCATCTTATATATGCTTCTTAATATAAAACTCGTTGAATAACCTTGCGATCTGTACCAGATAATTACAGATCGTCTTAAATACCTTAACGGTAGTATTATAATCTTCCTGCCACTCCACCGGGTAATCCAGGATCTTCACGCCCCGCTTCTCCGCCCGTAACAGGAATTCGATCATATAGAACCAGCCGTTATCCTGACTGCAGCCCGCAATCAGGGAAAGAGCAGTCTGTCTGCGTACAAAGGTAAAGCCGCAGATGGCATCCGTGGACTTCATCCGTAAGAACAGCTTTAACAGAATCAACAGTCCCTGCGACGTGATCCTGCGATACCATTTTCTGCCCCTGGTATTGGATTCTCTGGCGAAACGGCTGCCGTTAATGTATTCGATCTGAGGCTGTGTTTCAAAAAGATGGATTGCCTCTCTCAGATGTTTGATATTGGTAGACAGGTCAATGTCCATATATCCCACCACGTCACCGTGGCTCAATTCCACACCTCTGCGGAAAGCCGCACCGACACCGCGGACATTGATTCTCTCATATCTTACTTTTTCATATTTCTGACAGAGCATCTCCGCGATCTGCGGGGTCTCGTCCTCGGAACCGTTATCCACAATAATGATCTCATAATCTTCAAATGCGATCTTGCGCAGATACTCCACCGTCCGTTTCACACCGCTTTCCAGCCGCAGACGCTCATTTAATACCGGAAAAATAATCGTAAACATCATTTTGTCAGTTTTTCCACTCCTTCGATTACGTAGTGCTGTCTCTTAAAGCTCATATTCAAGATCACGGACAGATATTTGAAGATCAACGTCAGCATGACGGACATCATGAAAAATCCAAACGATATCAGCGTCATGAGACTCATCCAGCCTTCCACCGGGCGTACCGTGCTGAAGATGGAATAAACGATCCACCCGAACATGATCACCATGACTGCAAACAGAATACTACTGATCAGCATGGAAAATTTCTCCAGTACATCCGTGAAAATGATCAGCGTATCCAGAGCCAGACTGCTGCGGGTATTCCGTTCTTCCCGGTTCCTGGTTCCCTTTGCCATCTCTTTATTGTCATAGACTATGGTCTCCGCCCGCAGTCCGCAGTTCATATACATGGCCTTGCGGTAAGGAATATACGCATTCATCTGATTCACACGGTTCACTGCCCGTCTGGAAATAATGCGGAAACGTTCCTGACGCAGCTTATGGGTATTACGGCTTCCCAAATTGTACACCGCATAGAAAAGTCTGGAGGTAAATGCTACATCCCGCTTCGGTGCCGCAGCCACCACGTCATAGCCTTCCAATGCCTTATGATAGATATCCATGATCAGGGACGGTTCAAAATCCAGCAGACAACGGTCGAATTCAAAGAGAAAATCTCCAACAGCCAGATCTCTTCCGGCGTTCATGGCCATTTCCACCCCCTGATAAAAGCTCAGATTGATCAGGCTCACCACATGGCGGGTATTGCTTTCTTCCAGATACCGGTGGATCTCCTCAATGGTATCATCCATGCAGCAGTCATTCACACAGACGATCTCATATTTTTCAAAATTCTGTTCCATGGTCCCGCAGACAGTCTTCAGAAACTCTCTGATATTTTTTCCATCGTTGTGCAGATACAGCACGCAGGATACGAAATTTTTCTCTTTATTCTGTATTGCTTCTTTCTCCATAATGTTTCCTTTTTCTTCGCGATTAATCTAAAAACGGATCCAGATCATATACGGTATTGATCTTGCCCGATAATACACTGATAAAAACAGGATCTTCGGAAAGAGCCCGGATTACTGTGGGTCTCGAATCGTCGATCTCCGAAGCCTTCAGAATGGGCTTCATGGAAAACAAAGATTTCTCATAGCTGAACGCATACTCTTCCCGCATATATTTCCGTGCCAGTGTGGACATATACTCCCAGGCGCTCTCCGGTCTGCCGGGGCAATCGTTACAGTTCCCCAGAAAACCTCCCTGACAGCAGTTGCCATTCTCTCCCACACAGGGAAACTGTGGTGTCGCATCATAGCTGGTCTTATGAGGAGTAAAGGTTACCGAAGTCAGGGAATGATAACCGGTCTTTCCAAACGGCATAATGGAGAAAAAGGGGCCATCCATTACCGTAAAACCGATATTCCGGATCTTATCGCTGGCTTTGCAGAGAATGATCTCGCACAGTTCATATTTCAGTCCGAAATCCTGAGTCTCTGCGCCCTTTACTTTCCTCAGGATCTGATTCACAGAAGCATAGGTGGCATTCAGGACAAAGGGAGCCCGGTAGACCTCCTGTTTTCCTTCGTGAAGTGCCGTCACCTCATAACAGTCCGTCTGCTTTTCGATCTCCGCGATCTTCCGTCCGAAATGCAGCTTTATGCCGGGATATTTTGCAATCTCCTCCATGAGGTAATCCCGCAAAATATGGGCATCGTACGTATATTCCTCCGTCAGGAACGCTCCATCACACAAGCCAGGCTGAAAATACTCTTCCACCGGAAGAGGTTTGCAGGGGATCCCCGCATCCTTGCAGAATTTGCGGAACTCGGTTGCGTCTGTCCAGGAAAAATGGCTGGAAGTCGCGTAGATCTGCTCAAACTTCGTATGAATACAGAAGGAATAGTCCTCCACAAAACGCTTGAAATACCCCGCTGATTTCATAGCGGTGGACAGAGATCTGGGATAATGGTAGCCCATGTGAACTCTGGCCTGATTGATATATGTGGCTCTGGTAAAAGGAGCCTGTTCGATCTCCAGTACCTCTACCTGTTGTCCTCTTTTTCCACAGTACAGGGCCGCGTACAAGCCATACAGTCCCGCACCGATGATCAGTTTATCCATTTTTCCTCCTGCCGGTGACAAGTGCCAGTACATAAGGCAGCGCCAGCATCACCGGATATACATATCGCATCTGTACGGTGGGCCCGAACAACATGGTCCCGTAATAGCCTGCCACAATGGCAAGGGGCAGACAGAACCGCTTCCTGTCTACGATCACCAGCACTGCTGCCAGGGCCAGATACAGCCACAGATAGCTTCCCGGCACGAAGAGATATTTCAATACCGGAGTCCGCAGATAACTGTTGTTCTCCGCCCAGCTCTCCAGCTGTTCAAAGAGCCACGGCCATTTGCTGTCCTTGTAGATCCCTCTGTCATTCAGCGTGTCTTCTTCCCATCTGGTCTGCACATAGCTTAATCCTGCTCTGCCCTCCACACGGTTCACATCCGCATGGGTCGTATCAAACGGAGACAGGAACCCGGCATTGGTAGCCAGTGCCGCATTGATCATATCTCCCGGATACTGCGTCAGCAGGTGCAGATATACCCGGATAAATTCACCGGAACGGTAGCGTGCCACATAAGTGTTGGTATGTCTTTTGACAGGATCCGCAATTCCGGGATCATAATCCCGATACGCCTCATCCAGAATAAAATCATTGATCAGTGCTTTGTCCGCCGCATCCATGGTATTGTCATCCTCCGCAAGGACGCTGACTCCCCCGTGATAGATCATACAGCGGGATAACTGCTGGATCGGCATGCTCAGCATCTCCCGGCGGTCTCCCTGTTCCGCATGCGTGGCGGAAAATACCGCAGACAGCACAAAAAGCCCTACGCAGAAAGCTGCTCCGCATACCACCAGCAGTCTCCCCCAGAGCTTCCTCGCTTTTTTTCCGAAACAAAAGGTCAGGAATGTAAAAGCCAACAATACGATCATTGCATATTTTCCGTTGTTACGGAATAAGATCATCCCCACGGTTCCCAGGGCAAACAGCAGATCCCGGATCCCGGGCCGCCAGGCATTGCGGTCTTCCCACAGCAGATCTGCGAGACTGACCAGCTGCAACAGCAAAAATGCACTGAATACCGTATCTTTTGTCATGCTGACACTCATATACCAGTGGAACGGGAAAAACATCCCCAGTAACTGAATGGCCAGCTGCCACCCTGCGGCAGTTTTCCGGTGATGCAGTACCAGCATTCCATAAGCCATGCTTCCCGAAAGCAACAGCATCTGTACTGCCGTATAGAATGCCATTCCGGCATTCACACTGCCGAAGATATGACTTCCCAGCCACAGCATCCCCTGTAGAAACAGAGTGTGCACAATGGGGTGATGATCGAAATAATAATGTTCCATGATCTGTCCCGTCTGCACCGGTGCATCATAGGCACAGATTCCGGGATAATATGCCAGATATACCGGCAGCCAGGCCAACAGCAGGAACAACAGACTTCCGAAAAATATCTGCACACCGGAGCGGCGCTGCAGCCAGGCGGAAAGGCGGGCATACCATGCAGCCTGCTTTTTCCCGGTGTCTTCGGCGGTCTGTGCCCGGTTCCAAAGTCGATGCACCACCCAGATTCCAAGAAATCCCAGAAGGCACCCCAGCACTACCGTCCACAGCAGAGTACTTCCGATGTAGCCTGCCGTCCACAGGATGTTTCCCGCAGATGCCAGGTCTTTTTCTGTTTTTGCAAAAAATACAAACAGACATCCCAGAACACTCAGCAATACAACGCCTTTGCGTCTGGGAAGAATTTTCTTTTCCTGCATATTACAACCCTTTACGTTCCTGATGCTCCCCATGCACACGGTTCAGGCGATACTCGAAATCTTTCCGGTCCTTGGCCGCCATGACTTCCAGCATCATACCGGCAAAAAACGACTGGATCCCCGCCAGCAGGATAAAGCCACAGGCGATCAGTGTCGGGAATCTGGGCACCAGACCGGTATTCAGATATTCCAGGAAGACCGGTACGAACAGGATCACGGAAACGGCGATCAATAACAGGGCCAGCATACCGAAAAAGTGCAGCGGCTTGTAATTTTTGTACAGCTGCATCATTTTACGGATCACACGGAAGCCATCGCTGTAGGTATTCAGCTTGGACTCACTGCCCTGGGGACGATCGCGGTATTCCACCACTACGTTTTCCACCTGCATGTTGTAGTTCACCGCGTGGATCGTCATCTCTGTCTCGATCTCGAATCCCTTGGAAAATACCGGGAACGTCTTTACAAATTCATAGCTGAAAGCGCGATAACCAGTCATGATATCCTTAATGTTGGCATGAAACAGGCTGTTGATCCCCGCACGCATCAGACTGTTGCCGAAATTGTGGAACGGGCGCTTGTTCTCCGTAAAATAAGTAGAGGAAAGCCGGTCTCCCACCACCATATCCGCCTGGTGCTGCAATACCCTGTCTACCATCTCCTGTGCGCAATCCAGCGGATATGTGTCATCTCCGTCGATCATCAGGTAACATTCCGCATCGATCTCACGGAACATCCGGCGTATTACATTTCCCTTTCCCTGTGCATATTCATAGCGTACGATTGCTCCTGCCTCCGTAGCCAGCTCCACAGTGCGGTCGGTGGAATTGTTATCATATACATAGGTCACTGCCTGGGGCAGGAACTTTTTCACATCCGACACCACCTTGGCGATGGTCTTTTCCTCGTTATAGCAGGGAATCAATACCGCAATTTTATCCATTTTCCATTCCTCGTATTTCATTTTATCATTCAGAGCATCACATAAATTTGCAAAACCGCCTGATAAATCGGGCTTTCCTTTTGCATATATAAGGCTATTGTACCACGCTTATTGATTTACAGCCACTGTTTTTTTATGCTATAATCAAGCGTGAAAATACAGCGCTCAAAAGTTCCGGAAGACTTCCTGTCTCTCGCCGGTGCTTGCTGGCAAGAAAGGACTTTTCCCATGCAAAAGTTTTATCGTCTGTCTGTAAATATCGTAAAGATCCTGACACTGCTGCTGGCAGTTTTTCTGTTTATTGGCAGCTTTCTCACTACCTGTTATGCCGAAAACATGGAGACCCAGCAGGTGCTTCTGCGCTTTGACAATCCCTTGTGGAATCTGCTGGAGCTTGCCGGATACGGGCTTTTATTTGTCTGTTGTCTGTCTCTGTCCGGCAAGGCCGGTGTGAAATTCCGCCGCGGGCTGCTTGTTTTTACTCTGGGGCTGATCCTGCTTCTGGGTGGGATGCTCATCGTCTTCGGCCGCACAGTTCCTGCTGCGGACGCCTTATCTGTATACAATGCTGCCGCTGAATGGATCCTTGGAAATAAAGATATTATCCACCCCACTGTCTCTTATCTGTCCTATTATCCACAGCAGATCGGGCTGATGGCTTTTTTGGAGCTGTTGCTCCGGATCTGGAATCTCACCGGGCTGAGCGTTCCCGCCTGGCATTTTGTCAAGCTGGTCTATGTCTGCCTGCTGTGCGTGGCCGTTCTGTTCCAGTACCGTTCCCTGCGCTATCTGTGGCCGGATGATTGGGAACCGGTCTCCTGCTGTTATCTGATTCTGGTATGCTGTAACCTGCCTATGATCCTGTACAGTTCCTTCGTCTATGGCGAGATCCCTTCCTTCGCAATGCTTTCTGTGGGACTATTTCTTCTGTTAAAGCTGTTGGCAGACTGTATTCCGGCACATTCCGTGGAGACCACTTCCCCGGACGACACCCGCGTCGTGGGTACTTCCCACGCATTATCCGCAGTTACGGTCTTTACCGCCCTTGGCAGTATCCTGTTCCTTACTTTAAGTGTGATGCTGCGCAAGAACTCCCTGATCCTCATTATTGCTGTGCTGCTGGTGCTGTTCTTCGAAGCGCTGCGTCCGGGACGCAGCGGCAGGGCGTGCATCGGCCTGATGGCTATGGCAGTCTGTCTTACCATTACCTCCGTGGGAGTCCTGCCGCTGGTGCAGAAGTGCTACGAGAAAAAAGCTGGCAATACCTTAAGTTCCGGTGTCACCGCCGTGTCCTATTTTGCCATGGGGATGCAGGAATCTTCCCGGGGATGCGGCTGGTACAACGGCTTCAATATCGATACCTATGATGCTGCCGGGATGAATTCCGACGCAGCCAATGCAATCAGCCGGGCGGCGATCAACGAGCGTATAGCCTATTTCCGGGAGCATCCCGGCTATGCCGTGAACTTCTTCTCCTCAGCATCTGTCACAGATGGGCAAGGTTCTCTGTGCCCTTCTTCTGGGCCACCTGGACAAGCGACCACTTTTTGAAGGAAGTCTATGAAGGTTCTCTTGCCTCTGCTTATATCGAATGGGGCAATGCCTGGCAGAATGTGTTGTATCTGGGCATGCTGTTGTTCTGTATTGCTACAGTCAGAAAGCGCCGTCCCGGCAATGGCTCCGCGAATGCCGCAGCCAACGACGATTTCCGTTTCCGCAGCATCTGCCTCTACACCTATACGGGACTGATCGCCGTGCTGGGCGGTTTCCTGTTCCACACGATCTGGGAAGCCAATTCCCGCTATATTTTCGTGTACAGCCTGCTGCTGATGCCTTACTGTGCCGCCGGGATCCATGATGGACTGGTGCGTCTGGCAGCATGGCGCAGCAACAGAACGCTGACACGTCACTCAAATTCATAAAAGCAAAAAACTCCCGTGAATCGAATAAAATAACATTCCATTCGGTTCACGGGAGTTCTCGTTTGTATTTTAAACCTCAAAATTCACAAATAAAATACAAAAATATGTTTTTTCAAGCCTAAAAAAATTATTATTTTCGTTAATAAAATATTTTGAACAAATTTCGTACAAAAAATCCTATCTTACCATACTTTTTGTACGAGAATGCTTATAAACGGCTTATTTACGAAAATCCTACGGAAACAGTATTTTCTAATAATACATGGCACCCTGTAAAAAGCCCCAGAAATAATACAATCCACACACCAGATGCCACAGATAGGCCAGCCATTGTATCGCAGCCAGTCCCTTTTTCTTCTTCGTATCCGCCTTTCCGGTAGCCCGCAGCAATACCAACAGTGCTCCCACAAATGCAAAAAAGATACCGTACATATATCCCCAGGAAAAGTTAAAATCCATCTCCCGGAATCCCTTCTCGTACAGCAAAACGCCATCAGAAAACTCATACCGTAAATCTGCCAGGAGAAGCGATAAATGCTGTCTCTGCATAACTCCTTATAGTTCAACAGAAGCACCAGGATCGGGAAACCGACAGCCAGACCAATAGCCAGCGGAAGATTACCGCAATACTGCAGCCACACATGTCCCAGCGTAAAACCGATGCCGCCCTCCTGTCCCTCCTGCGGGACGAACACACCGCGGAACTGGTACAACAGATCCATAAAAGTCGGAATAAAGCATACTCCCAGCCAAATGGTGGGCATGAAGTTCCGGAATTTGCTGTGGAACATTCTCCACAGCATCAGAATTCCCGCAGCCCCCACCAGCACTATCGTAAAGCTTGGCTTCGCCATCGTTGCCAATAACAGATAAACAGAAAAGAGGATATAATCTCTTCCATACTCCTTGTGGGCATTGTCCTGTTCATACAGAGGCATCAGCTCTGCATACTTGAAAAATGCCAGGATTGCAAAGGGTCGTGCCGCCATATAAGTAGCGTTATGGAAAGGATTTGCCGTAAATACTCCCAGATACTTGTACTTGATCCCCGGCAGATAGATTCCCGTTGGCGGATATACCATGGATACGAAAAACAGGGATACCGCTACCGTTCCTGTGAGTACGCCGGGAAGCCAGGCTTTCCCGGGCATGGCTTTACGCAACTCCGCCCCCACGTGCCTGTCCAGCATTATTTTCAGGGCGATCATCGCTGCGCTGTTCAGCAACATCGCTGCCAGCGCCATGGCCAGTTCCGCTCCGGTGGGCAGACTGCCTGTGACCAGTTGGATCACTGCCGCCAGCTTGAAGAGGATCGGATAGGGAAAGCTGTAACCGCTGTCCAGTCCCTGCATTTCCAGAATGTATGCCTTCATATCGGAATGATACAGTCCCGTCCCCAACATACTTTCCACGCACTGCCGGTAAAACAGCCAGAGAGTAACCGCCGAAGCAATCCCCACCAGTACGGCAAACACAACGATCTCTATGAAATTTTCGACATTATTTCTTTTTCCCGTACTGTTTTCTGCTGTTTTCTGTCTCATGCCGCCTTTTCCCGCTATCCGTCCAGGTTTCACAGTCGGATCCTATTTCAGCTTCGTGTAATATGCTACCACCTTTTTTCACTGCATGGATCACATCTTCCACATCGTCATCCGTCAATCCGTAATACAGAGGAATACTCATCACCTCGTTGTAATACTTCTCCGCATTCGGGCACAGCCCTTTTTCATAACCCAGTTTTTCATAATAAGAGTGCCAGTATACCGGCAGATAATGTACCTGTGGGCAGGTATTCTCTGCATACAGCGCGTCAAAGAACTGCCGTCTGTCGCAGTTCAGATTCTCCAGATTCAGATGCAGTACATACAGATGCCAGGTCGTGTCAGACTCCGGGATCTCCTTCTGCAGGATCAGTTCCGGCATGTCTGCGAAGGCTTCGTTGTAGCGTTTGCGGATTTCCTTTCTGCGTTTCTCAAAAGCAGGAAGCTTCTTTAACTGGCTAAGCAACAATGCTGCCTGAAAATCCGTCATACGATAGTTAAAGCCCAGTTCCACCTGCTCGTTGTACCACAGAGCATCTGTAGGATGTACCATTTCCTCCGGATCTCTCGTAATACCATGAGTCCTCAATCTCATCAGATGACGATATAGTTTCTCATCATTCGTTGTAATTGCTCCGCCTTCTCCACCGGTTACTGTCTTCACCGGATGGAAGCTGAAGCAGGTCATATCTGCCAGGCTTCCCACCGGCTGTCCCTTATAGGTCGTGCCGATGGCATGGGCTGCATCCTCGATCAGGAGCAGGTTATGCTCTTTGCAGATTTTCCTGATCTCATCCAGTTCCACAGCCTGTCCGGTGAAATCCACTGCGACAATTGCCTTGGTTCTGGGGGTGATCAGCTTCCGAATGGATGCCGGATCAATATTATAAGTCTCCGGGTTAATATCCGCAAAGACCGGCTTTGCACCGGCATATAATACACAGTTGGAAGAAGCTGCAAATGTAATGGAGCTTACGATAACCTCATCCCCTTCTCCAAAACCCGCGGCCAGAGCCGCCAGATGCAGGGCTGCAGTTCCGTTGCATACTACTACTGCATATTTAGCATGTGTCAATTCACACAAATGTTCTTCCAGTTCCTTTACCTTAGGTCCACAGGTAATGTAGTCGCTGGTCATTACTGCTGCCACTGCATCTACATCTGCCTGGTCAATATATTCGTCTCCACTCTCAACGGGTATTCCAATGTTACCATGTACTTTCCCGGAGCAACCCATTGGCTGATCAACAATCCGGGAAACTATCTGGATGACTTGCATTATAATGATGCGGTAGCACAGAAACTGATCATGTTCACTTTCTGTGACGGAGCCATGGTCATTACACCGGGAAATGCGGATACCCTGGAATCCATGCTGAATGATATGGTAGCGGAAGAAAAGAAGCTCCTACGGTATATCCCGATCTGTCCGATCTGTCTGTTGTCTTTTTCGGTGACAGCGTCATCGGCAACTACACCGGAAGTTTTTCCATCCCCGGTGTCGTCAATGGTTTTTCGGGCGCACATGTGTACAACTGTGCCCAGGGCGGAGCTACTGCCTCCAAGGATCCTGCTACCGACGATCCTGCAGCTGCCATGAGCTTTGTCATCGCCGTCGATACCTTTCTGAAACAGGATCCCACTGTTCTGAGGGAAGACACTGTCTATCGTACCTCCCTGGAAGCTTATCTGAATGACGATCACCGGGGGCGCAGATTATGCTTTTGTGATCAATTATGGTCTGAATGATTACTTTTCCGGCTATGCCGTGGATGATCCGGAAGATCCTTACGACACGGTAACCTACTGCGGCGCACTCCGAACAGGAATCCGCAGCTTACAGGAAGCCTATCCCGATGCGCTTATCCTGTTAGCAGCTCCGAATTATATTACCTTTTTTGAAAACGGTACAGAGCTTCACGGCGAGGCAGGCAGTACGCTGACAGCTTATGTACAGGGCGCCGCTGATGTGGCAGACCAAATGGGCGTTCCCTTCTACGATACCTACCACCGGTTAGGCGTCACAGAGGATAACGCTGCCGACTATCTGGCAGATGCCGTACACCTTAACGAAGAAGGACGATTCCTCTTCGGAACCGCCCTGATCGCAACACTGGATCATTTCGTTAATTTAATACTTCGTCCTCTGAATCCTTGTCTACCGTGAGCAGGAAATACTCTCCCACCGTGTCGATCACTTCATAGGGGAATTGCAGATACTGCAGTTCGTCCTCGTAGAGTACCATCAGACTGTCTCCAACGAACTCCTCCAGTTCCGCTCCGGATCTCTCAGGATAAATGTAGTGATAACGCTGTGCGTAGTCCTCGCTCTGATAGTACCGGGCATCTATTCTGCAGGCGTACTGGGTCAGGATCTCTGTAGCTAACTGGTTAAACTGCCAGCCAAGATTACCCGTAATATACAGGCTGTCGTATTCTTCCATGCTGTCAGCTTCAGACACGGCATCTAAGAAATCCCTGTTGTAATAGTGTCTGCTCTCTTCCGCATATTCTGTAAAATACGTTGCGAAAAACAGCACACTGCTGACTGCATACGCAGCTACAATGACCGGGAAAAGCTTTCCGAATTTATCCACCACCAGTGAAATACCGTAAGCACACAGCAGGATCACTCGGGTAGAAGATAATGTTCACACGGTTAATGTTCACTTCATAGGTGATCAGGCCGACCCAGATCCCGGTAATGAGGAATCCCCACAGAGCCAGCATCTGTGTCTGTTTTTCAATCTGTTTCTCCTTAAAAAGGCGAATCGTAAATACGATGATCCCGATCAATACAAACGGTATCGACACATGGTACAACGGGCCAAAAGCCGGAATCGAATTGAAGAAAATATCCGGCAGCTGCAGGAATACATGGCTGAACAGAGCCCAGGCATTTTTCCCCAGCTGTGCAAAGGAAAAGTTCAAAAGCAGTATGTCTGCACTTCTGATACTATCCGGGAAAAATTGCATGGTGAAAAGGGGCATTTCAATGCTTTTACCATAATGCAACGCATTGATCGCCAGCACGATCACCTCCGGCAAAGCCACCAGCGTAAATATTACCGCACACAGCAGTCCCTCCCGTAATTTCAGCTGCTTTTTTCCACAGACACCATATAAAAAACACAAACAAAAATGCCGTGACGGAGTACGCCGCCACACCATAGCAATAAAATGTCAGGCCGAAAAGAGCATGGATACATACAAATACCGCCTTTTCTCCAGTCCCAGCAACAGCAGATAAAATGCCAATAAAAATACATGTGGGAAGAGATTGCAATCCAACGACCAGCGGCTCTGCATGAACTGCCAGGGATTCACTGCCGTCAAAAGCATCGCTATAAAAGCAATCCTCTCATCAAACAGCTTTTCCGACACTAAATATACCAGTGCAACCGCCCCACAGGATACCAGCAGCATCGGCAACCTCACTGTCACGGTGCTAAAACCAAACACCTTGATAAACGGCACCATACAATAGGATAGCAGAACACTCATCTGACTGTATTTCCAGGCTTCAAAATGAACCGGCAGAAACGTGCCATAGCGGTCAGTACCGTATTTTGATAGTGCCCATGCATCCATGGCTCCCATGGCTTCATCCTGGTTGATCCCATCCGGCACTGAGCCAAACCGGATACACCGCAGAATGATCGCCAGCATCAACACGGACCAGAACAGTATTTTTTTCTTCTTCGCAGTCATAGTCATCGTAATATTTAATCCTTCCGGTATTCATACTTGTGCTTATCATCCACGCTGATCTCTGCACCGATCTGCACTTCGATCACCTGCAGTTCCGTATCCGCAAGGATCGTATGCTTACAGCCTGCTTGCATAGTCAGGACATCGCCCGGCTTCACCGGCCGCTCCACACCGTCCAGAATTGCCCGGCCTTCTCCGGCAATGACCGTCCATACTTCATCGCGGAAATCATGACTATGATAATTCATCCCATGTCCCGGATTCAATGTCACCTTGATCGTCATACTGTGATCCTTCACATCCAGAACGCGGAAACTCCCCCAGGATTTTTCGGCGAACATTACCCGCTGAACAAATTGATTCACGTAAGGTTTGATATAGCTCGACTGCTCCTTATCCGATACCAGGATTCCCTCCGGACTGGCCGCCACGACCATATTTTTTCAGTCCCATGCACAGAATCGGTACATTCAGTTCATTCACCACATGCACATTTTCACAGGTATCGTTCAGAACCCCCTGTCCGACACACTGACTGTCCATGGCTTCCGTCAGGGTGTTCCAGGTACCCAGATCCTTCCAGGTCCCTGCGAAACGCATCACTTCTATGGCAGGCTCTTTTTCCACCACGGCATAGTCAAAGCTGATCTTCTGCAACGTATCATACTTCTGAAATAAGTCTTCATAATCCGTAAAATCTATGAGTTCATGGGCGCGTTTCAGCACATAGCCTAGCCGGAAGGCAAACACTCCGCCGTTCCACAGAGCACCTTTTGCAATATATTCCTCTGCGGCTTCTTTCGTCGGTTTCTCCCGGAACATCGTTACACGGCTCAGATCGTCCGCCGTCTCCGGTATGATATAACCGTATTTTTCGCTGGGATACGTGGGTTCGATCCCCATGAGCACAAGATTCGCCCCAGACTCTCCCGCGCGATCGCACAATGCCTGCAGCGCCTGAAAATAAGCCGTCTCCACATAAGGATCCACCGGGCAGATCACGATCGGTTCGTCTTCCGCTACCCCCAGCACATCCTTCAGATAAGCCACGGACAGTACGATTGCAGGAAAAGTATCGCGTCTGCAAGGGTTCCACACTGACCCCTACATCCTGCCCCAGCTGACTGTAAATAGCTGACACCTGGGACTTGGAAGTGGCGATCGTCACCTGTGCCTCGGGTCTACTTCCCGTATCTGACGGCATACCCGCTGTACCATGGATTCCAGACCGCCGTCTGCTGTATGAAATATCTTAATAAACTGTTTGGATCTTATCTCATTGGACAAAGGCCACAGACGCTGCCCGGAGCCACCTGACAAAAGTATAATATTCATAGCTTGTCCTCTGCTTTTACTATCTCATCATACCACATTATTTAATATTTGCGAATCTTCATATAGGTATTGCCCCAGGCCTTCCAATCTTCCAGCCATACGACATCCTCCCCTCCGGCAGGATATCATAACTCGGATTCACACATCCGAGTACCAGTTTTCCTGGGCCACGGCAGCCTGTATCTCCTCCTGTGAAGATACCAGCCGGATCTTCTCCCGGTATTCTGCCGGCAACACATAATAATTCACGATCATGGCTCCACAGCCGTCCGATCTGATCCAAATCTCACCATACCGGTCCACAAGGCCTTTGAGAATCTTCTTCGCCGTCACACCATAATAATCCATCTCGTACCGTCCACAGGCATCACCACCTGCCAAAATATTCGTATAAGCGCTGGAACTCTGCCCCGTCAGTGCAATTCCCACTCCGTTACATCCTATGAGCACCACCAGCATAGCAGTTGCAATTCTTCTCATACGGATTTCCGGTTGCTGCAACAGGTATCTCACTGCATAAGCCATCATCACGATCATCGGTCCATAGATAAAATACATATGCCGCCACCCGTTGTACAGATTCGGATCGCACAGCATTGCGGCCAGCACCGGAATCCCGGAGGTCAGTGCGAACAGCGGATAGCTACGATCCTCGAAATCCCATTGATGCTTTCTGCCTTTATAGATCCAGATGCCGATACTGCTCCACAGCAGAACACTAAGATAGACCGGAATCGTCAGGGCGATCGTTTCGGCAGATAATACCATGGCAGAGGATTCGTGGAATGCACATACCATGTTCCGTCAAACAATACCTTACCGTCCATTCTGGAAAAAGTTCGTACTGTTTGAAAGGTTCCACAGCAGAAATTCCCACAAATGAAATCCCTGCCCCCAGATAGCCGGAGTCAATGCCAAATAACTCAGGAAACCGACAACTGTTGCCGTAAGTCCCACGAAAAAAGTTTTCCCGCTCCACTTTTTCTCTTTCGTCAGGATCAGCAGATAAAAGCCGCCAATCATTGCAAAAACATAGATCCCGCTGATCTTCAGATTCCCACAGAATCCGGCGCAGATTCCCAGCAGACATGCATTTTTGAAATCCTTACGCTCCAAAAAGCGGATTCCGTAAAATAACATCACAATGATCAGGGACATCAATACGGAATCTTTATTGTTGTATAATCCATCCGCAAATATCCTGGGTGTCAGAAACAGCATAAGTGTTCCCAGCAATGCTGTCCTTCTGTCCCGGAACAGCTCCCACAACAACCGGTACATATAAATCACACCCAGGAAAAACAGCGCATACGTATACGCATGCCATACATCACTCTGCAGCCTGGTCGCTTCCGGATGCTGCTCCAGCTTCATTAATAACGGTGCGCACAGATAATACGGTGCACTGCCATGATCTTTTTCTATAGATTCGCAGATCGGGCGATACCCATCCTTCCATTGAAACCAATTTGTGATCTTCGAAATCTGTAACGTCTCACCATATTGCAAGATATTCATATACAGAATCTCTTCTTCTGAATGCTCATCAAAATAAACACCGGTCTCCCGCAGGAAAAAAGCTCCAAAAAGGAACATTGCCACAAATATGCCCAGGATCGTATACCTTTTTTCTGTTCTGTCATGGTCTGCATGTCTCCCTATCCTACCGGATAATAATAACTTTTCTCTTTATTTTTAAGCGTTTGTTATGATTCAATATAACATTTCAGATAACTGATTTCAAGGTATCCAAATGTTTTAGAGAAATAACAACTCAAAAAAGAACTCAAAAATTTGAGTTCCTTTTTGAGTTCCTTTTGAGTTCCTTTAAAGAACTCGAATTTTTTAGACTTTTTTGAGTTTCTTCAAAAAATCACTTTCTAATCACAGTAAAATAACTGTTTAGGGCTCTTCGGTTTCTCCGAATGCTCATCTTTATAATTCCTCTTTCCACCAATGGCATTACGCGAGTCTGAATGGCATATGTCACAGAATTCAGTCCTAAATAATCACTGATTTCTTTACGTGTCCTGGGTGTCTTACAGAAGAGCAGCAGTTCTCTATTGTCAGCTCTATCCATTTCAACCGCAGTTTGTTCCATGACATCCTTATATAATTTTACAATAAAACTTCCTCTTTCATCAATGAATTCCGGCTGTTGCAGATCATATTCCTGCATCATTCTCCGAATCGTGGGAATTCCGGAATAACGATTCTCCGTTACTTTTAACACTTCTAATTCAGATGCGATCACAGGGTTTTGGGAAAGTCTCCTGGGTTTCGAATCTCCATTCTGTCTTCAAACATAATGAGTTGAATGGGCATTCCTTCCGTGTGAATACTATAATCATATTTTGAGTTCCTTTTTAATTAGTTGCGTATTGAGAATGATGATTATATGAGTAAATCCATAACAGCTCATGAGGTCAGTAACAACTTCAAAAATCCTTTCTTCTTGTCCTCCGGCAGATTGCGATATGTATACAATACCAATTCTCGTCCTGTGCATGTACTTCAGCCATTCCCCGCTCATCGAAAATATCCGTAACTGTGACTCCCAGCTGATTGCAAAGTATCATCACCGTGTCGATTCTCGGAACTGTCTTACCAGCCAGGAAATAACTTACCGTAGAGGAAGACAGCCCAGAATATCTGGCGATCTTGTAGGGTGTTGTTCCTCTCTCCTCACACAACTGTTCAAATCTACGAGCTATTTCCATACATTTTTCTTTGGTGTTATACATATTCATCTACCGCCTTTGTCTTATATTCAGGTCTCTATAATGTACATGGCGGAATCGACAGAATCTTACAATATTTTTTTAATTTTTTATAGATAGGTTTTTATAGATAGCTTTATAGATTGACCATTCAGCTGATCGTGTATCCTGCTAATTGGCTTTTGAGCTTCACTGTGCTGATCAAATACCGCAATCGATATTATTCGGAACAACGACAGCATTACACCACAAACACATGCCATGATTGCATGCTGCAATGCATTTATTTGCATTGCATAATTTCCAATAATCTCAATGTATTTGATTAAAATGAATGGTTCCCCAAATTCTTCAATAAGCATTGCAATTAACACTTTTTGTGCTAACACTATGATGAATAAATATTTCAGTACGTATATTGCCGTATACGAGACATACGATACTACCTCTTCCATTTGCTGCCTTTTTCTTGTCGACATCATTATCATCGTTATCGACATTCTCCGTGCTTTTCTCCATCTCAGTCGCCGCTCTTTTTTTCATCTTTAATCTTTTTGAATTTAGGTAAAAAACGAGGATTTACCACCATTCTTTGCCCAATATACATTATAAACGGAGTCCTGTTCAATACAGGCTTAGCCTCTTGGCTGCATAAAAATGCGTAACAGACAAAATCTGTTACGCAATAAAATCTAACTTTTTGGGGTCACCTCACGTAACAGATATTTTTTCTTCTGCCATCTTTGGCAAAATTGTCGTTGTGATAACCCTCTGGCTTCCAGTAGCTTTTCCAAGTTTCTGCTGACCGTTGTATTTACAGAGTCTACAACTTCTTTATACTTTTTATCTACCTCATCCATTTTCCCAAGCCTCCTTTATCGATATATAGATTATTATATGACATGCTGTTGTCTGGTTCAATTGTGTTATTTTGACATAGCGCTTTCGATTTATCAAAATACTACATACTTTTAATTTAGTATAAAAATTTCTATGATATCATAAAACTTGTTCCAAACTACTTTTATTCACTTGGATTATCTACTATCTGTATTCCTTCAATTTTTCTAATACTATAATTACAGTCATCCACTCCGATTATTTTTGTTCATTTCTATAAACCAGAATCTCATTTCCAACTTTTTCACTTCTATGCAATACATAATGTTCATGATCGCTATAAGTAATAATATAATTGCCTTCATTAACCATACGAACTTCACGTTGATTTTCAAATTGCTTACTTCCGGTATAATAAAGAGTAGCCAGAACAAAGCTGCTTAAGAGGCAGCCAACCAAAATAAAAAATCCCAATTTTTCTTTCCAATCTTTACGCCGTGACGCATCATCCCCTTTTGCAATTTATAAGTACCGTACATAACTGTTTCCATAACAAAAAAGAACAATGTCTATTGCCAAAAATTTATAAAATTAATATCCAAATGGGACATTACGCATATAACCAAAGAAATGGAAAATTCGCAATTACAAGCATAAAAAGCTTAGCAAAAAGCTTTTTGTTACTTTTTCCTATTGCGAAAAAAGTTTTTTCAGCCAGGTACCTTCTTTATTCCTTATCTGCTCCCTAACTTTCTTGTATGTTTCATCCAGCATTCCAAATATGTATACTATTAAAAGAATAATTCCCCATAAAATATCACCTGAAAAAGATTGCCTTCATAGTTTATTTCCAAAATGTTGGCGTCAATATTTAACTCCTTGAAATATCCCATCCAATATACATAAATCATAAGCCGCATTCCTGCATATACTATACTCAAAAATGTGGTTGCCATTGCTAACGCCACCGGGAAGTTTTCTTTTATGATTTTCCAAAGTCTTCTCATCTCTAGTCTTAACTCCTATGTTTTTCTGTTGTTTATCTCATGTAAATTAAATCGAATTTGCATTTCAATTTATCAAAATACGAATTCTTGAATACAGCGGCCAAATATGATGCGCTACACATTTCTGAGATAAAGGACAATGAAAATGATGCCCAAAAAGTTATTAACATAATGGTGAATTAATTCGAATGTTGCTTTTCCAGGTCAAATCCAGTACCTATACTCAGCTCTGAACAGAAAGTACTAGATCTATCTATTTTAATAATATCATATCCCCTCCATCTATGTTATTTCGATTTATCGAACTATTTCTACTCATGCCCAATCATCAAATTTCCTTTTTTGAATCTATTCGAATTTACTGTACTTCAAGCTGTATTTACATGGGTTAATGGAGCATATAAAGCATCGGATTTGTTGTTACGAAGTTCAATAGAAAATTTTAATAAAGCTATGATTGGAAAATGCAATACAGATGTATACACCAAAAAATGTATACAAAATATTTGATATGGCCGATCAATTGGCTGAATATAAAATCCCCATCGGAAAAGAATCATTGTCAGCAGTATTGCATAGGATTTATAGTGAATTATGTAAAAACAACACACACTGCAACGACATGCCTCTGGAGCCTTTAACAGGCTCCGGGGAGCTTATGCAACTTTGAGGAATTTCCTGCTGTAACTTTTGGGAAGTGCTTCTGCATTTTTAGGTAATTTGTACTTGCAAAAACAGATCGTTTTCTCATAGTCTACTTCTCCCGCAGTGTTTTGTCAAATACCTCCCAGTCGGAGTGACCGCGATCCTAAATTTTTTATTTAGTCCCTATTTACCTTTGTGTGTCTAATATTCTGAAAAAAAAGACATTTGTTGCTGTCCACAGTGTGGACATTTCGCCATGCGGTTACACGGAAGAACACATGCTACACCTGTCCATACCCTATCATCTTTTGATTACAAATATCCGCATAGTCACATTCTTGTATAATTAATTCTTCGGCTTCTACTCTGCTATTATCATTTCCTATCAAGCAGCCTTGCGTACTATCCTTGTAAAATATTAGCTCCTGCAATTTAACAATACTCGATTTTATCGAAATAACCTCCGTTTTTCCCGCTACCCGGATTCTTCTCAGCTGAGAGTTTTCTATAATTGTCTCTGTTTCTTCCAGAATGATTGCCCCTTCCCGGCAATCGTGAATCCTCATATTTTTCATTCTGACACGCTCACAATGCCTTAATCTTAATGCAGCTCCGCTCCTTCCCATCAATTCTACCGCTTCCAGTCTGATATCCTCGCAATTCTCTAACTGTAATATCGGTGCGGCTGTTTTCTCCTGATCGGCCTGGCGAATAAATCCAATATTTTGCACTGTAATGTTTCTACAATTTCTAAACACAAAATAATCACCGGCGCCCATGTAAAACATGGCATCTTCTCCGGTAATCGTCAAGTTTTCGATTCCATTTATGCAATAAACTGTACATTCGTCTTCTGAATAACAAGAAACATAAGGAGATTCCGTGTCTAACACCCTAAGATAATAATCGTCTTGCAAGATAATATGCTCATATTTCCCCAGTTTTTCCGTCAAATCTTCCATTCCAAAAGCCTGAACAAAGTCCAATGTTTTCTCCGGATCTGGCTGTTCTTCTGTTTCTAATAGCTGACGGGTCTCATCATATTCACCATATTCCGGATCCGGCAACGTATAAAAAATGGCTTTTATTGCATCTATGTAATCCTCGGCCTTATTGTAATCCTCACATATCTTTTCCAGGCACAATTCAGGTTCTCCGGCTCCGAAATAATATCCCTGATAATTTTCTTTTTAGCAATTTTCACATACTCTTGAAATGACTCTTTAATTTTTCGACATCCCAATTCAACACTCTCTGCATTGTGTATGAATTTCGTGGTAGACACCTGCATAATTCCTAACGTCATCGGTCTTCGCCCCAGACAAAAAAGCACATTTTCACACCACCTTTGAGTCGTAGGTCTATTAAAGTTCTCATAGATCATAATTGCATAAATCACACGCTGCAAATAATCCCCGGTGCTTCAGCCTGTATGATCGTACCATATTTTCTTTGGAATAATTCATACTTATCAAGGATATACTTTTGCTTCATCTGCTTCGTACAAACTCGGTTCTGCCGGATGGCATCAGATTTTCCCAATGACCTAACGCAAAATTGATATGCCATAGCAAAAATACCAACCATAACTGTGTTCGAAATTCTTCCACTGTGGGAAATATTTCCTTCCCTGACAAAATCAATATCCTCTGAATGAAAAAAGCGAGTAACACACCCGGGATCGCTGATATGCATTCATATTTTATATTAAACAATTGATATTTTCCCGCAATGACCGTAATCATAACCCATCTGACGAGATAATAACACGGCACAATGTAGACAGCTTTATATGCCAGTTCTTCCTGCCCTATATTCTGTAATACTGTTGCAATGAGCAACATATAGATAATAGGCGCGAAAAATATTATACTGTATATTTATGATGAGCGATTTCTTGCTTTCCTTGCCAAAAGTAATATCGCAATACCCTTTTCCCTCCCCAGTAATATGCTTGTCCGCCAGCATCTCTTTACCGATTATTCCCGATACCTCATATAATATAAATGCGCTTATGATGCAAAATATAGTTTCTTTCACTTTCGTAAACCTCCTCCTACGATTTTTGTCCTTTTTCCCCTGTTCTTTTCCGGCTGTCCATGAAGAATTTACGAGATCAAAGAGCTGCGTCACTATTGAATTTACTGAGCTTTCTCTTTGCAATTAAATTGAATCCGGCGCTCTTCATCCTCGGGAATTCTCAGTTCAATCCGGCAATATCCCGCTCTTTCTTAAGCGGAGTGGTTCGGGATGTCCCATCCAGGTTATTCCACCTGTCATAACACTGACCGGATGCATACGTAATCTTGTAAGTATAGTTAAATCTCATCATTCGTACCTCACATAATATCCGGCTTCCTTCAATCGCTCTATAAACTCTCCACATGTGCTCACAACATCTTTACCATCAAGATGCTTTAGATACATTTCCTCCTGGCGTTTGCTCCTCGCATCCCACTTTACTTTCCATATAATCCTTCTGATCGGAATCTCAAGCGGAAACTGAATAGGAAATGTTATTCCGCCAGTGGGTTTTGTGATCGTTTCTACTTCTATCCCATGTTTTAAACCATTATTAGCATATTTAAATGCATCCAGTGTATCCTTGTCCAAATCATTACTCCAGATACGTTCTGCATAATCTAACATTGCATGAAGACACGTTCCTACAGCATAAAAGATGCTGTTCTCGTCTTCGGTTGTATAATCTTTCTTCTTCAATATTTGATCTATTTCTATTTTCATCTCGGAATATGAATGTTCCATTGCATACATCAAATTATTCATATAGTCTCCCATAATCCCCATACTTCTTTCCTCGAAGCATGCCACCTATTACTAATCCTCTACCACCTGACAACCAGGTTCAGGAACTGATCCGTGTCCATCAGCATGGCCATCCCATTCTTTCTCGAATCCTCCAGCTTCACCAATTCCTCTATTCCGGGTACTTCACTGATCGTGCAGCCCTGTATTACCTTTTCTATGATCCTGCCATATTGCTCCCTGGTAATTTCTATTGTCAGCTGCTCCCTGGATCTGTCGCAACACTGCTCGGAGCCATAAATAATTCTATAAGTATAATTGAAGCGCATTTTTCATTCCTCCGATCAAGCTACTGTATCCAGTCTACTCTTACTCTTTATTAAAATCAATATTTTTCAAAAATATTCTTGAAAATTCTTTATATTTAGGATAAAATGTTCCATATTAAAAATATATAAGCAATTTTGGAGTTTGTTCTATGGAGCCATATCATTTTGATAAAATACCGGAAACAGAATTAATTGAAAAATTTAACTCTTCCACAACCTCTCGCGAAGAATCCTCCGCCATCCTGGCATATTTGTGGGAAAAATATAAGGCCTTCTTAGCTGATCAATGCCGGCGCTGCTTCTCTAATAGTACTTTTTATAAATTTTGAAGATATACTGCAGGAGTGTGTGCTCACTTTCATAGATGTCCTCCATTCCTATGAACCGGAACGGGGCAGACTAACCACGGCACTGGTTCCATATCTGCAGCATACCTTCAGTGATTATGTGGCCAAAGAGCATGGCAGCTCACAATATGACAATCTGATCAATTCCCGCATCCAAAAGGTATTGTCAGAAGAAGATATTACCGGAAACGAGGATCCGGATCATTTGAATGCTCTGTACAATAAAAATACCCTAAAAATCCGCTTTCCTCGAAATCTTTTAAAAAGCACCTTGAATATTATCAGCTGCAAAATCCGGTCTACCTGGATCAATATTCTCCGGAATTACTGCAGTATGCGGTGAAGTCCGATTGCGACTCTGTATGGCAGAGCATTGATGACCAGGCCACCTATACTATCATCAAAATTATATCGAAAAAAAAGAAGGAAACGATCGTCTCCTTCTGCTTTTTCTGTTTAACTTTATTTCCTACATAGAAATAGATGGTTACACCTATTTCCGCAATGAAAACCCTCATCCGGTCAAGCCATTGCGTAATGCCTGCCTGGCTCTCTTCCCTGAGCTGTCCAGGTATCTATATGCCAATGATTGCATTCTGGATATGCGGGATAAAACGCTATTTCTTTTTCTCCAACGTTTTAATGATTTATGATTTAAAGTGCTGTTCAATGGCGGTAGTTTTTTAACGCTTACAATTTCTCAACGACAACCTTACAACGTTTTTTATAGAACGCGATTCCATATGCCAAAACATCGTCTCTGCCGTCCTCCCTAAGTGCTTCGTCATATCTGCGGTCTCTGATCTGTCCGAGTGCTCTTTCACATGCCTTTTCAAGGTCGTTCATGGTGTGTGCATATTTTAATTCTATTATGATTCCGGCATCGGGATTTTTCGGTTTCAGCAAAATATCAGGGAATCCATCACCCGATTCTCTGTTGGATTTGACCGCCCAATCGGGATAACTTTTCAGGATACCGAGCAAAATACCATGGTAAAATTCTCCTTCTCACCACTTCTTGCATTTGTATCCATGATGCTGATTGTCTCACCGAGAAACATTGTCAGTTCCCGCTGAATGGCCTCTGCTCTGCCTTCCAGAAATCCCTGGTTGATTTCTTTTGTAGATGCCGCATTATTTGCTACCACTCCGGCAAACCACTCACGAATTTGAAGTACAAAAACCTCTCGGATCTCTTTATTCGGAATGGCCAGTTTGTACCTACTGTAAGCATCATTACTAATCTGTGTAAGGTATCCTGTGGTAAACAACACACTCCACATATTGTCAATGCTATTATCTATCTCATCATAGGTCAGGTCCAGGCGGATTCTCTTTTCCACCGGTTCGCCTGCTATTAATTGCTCGATTTCATCTTTTGTGGTTATATCAGCTTTATCAATAAAACGTTTTACAAGATCATTTCCGCTGCTATTGATCCAATAGGTCTTAGGAAAAGCAGCCGGATCACTCTTCAGGTCATCCACATAGTTGATCACATCCCAAGGGCAATAAATATCTGCATTTCCGAAATGATAACCATCGTACCACTCCTTAACTTCCGGATAGTGCTCTTGCAGTTGGTAATCTGCCAGTATCTTCTTGACCTCCTCGTCTGTAAATCCAAATGCTTCGTCATATCTGGCATCAGCTGCCGAATAAACCTTAAAATTGTTAAATCCTGTAAAAATACTTTCTTTGGAAATGCGAAGACAGCCTGTCAGAACAGCAAATTGCAAAAACTATTTGTTTTTAATGCCTGCCCAAACATCCCCTGATCAGTGATACCATTTCCTGATAGTAGCCATGCTGAAACGCTTTATCCAGGGGCACATCATACTCATCTATCAGAATAATGACCTTCTGACCATAGTGTCGATACAGGAGTTGTGACAAGATTCTCAGAGCTGAAATCAAGAGTCCCTTATCCATCCGGTATTTGCCATTCTGTATTATGGTAAATCCCCGATACTGTTCTTTCTCGGCATCAGATAATGCACTACTATTGGTCAAAAAAATGAAATCGCCCCGCCTCACTGCCAATTAACTGAACCAGCGCATCTTCTGCTTCCGCATAAGTTAATCCAGCAACATCTTTTAGGGAAAGAAATATCACCGGATACTTTCCCATATATTTTTCACACAAATCGTTATTGTTCAAAATATAGAGGCCATTAAAAAGCGTCGTATCTGTTCCGATTTCAAAAAAGCTCTTAAGCATACTCATATTAAGAGTCTTCCCAAATCGGCGTGGTCTGGTGAAAAGATTCACTTCTCCCCAATTCTGCAAAGCTGCTCTATCAACTTCGATTTATCTACATAGTAGAAACCGGCCTTGCGAATCTTTTCGAATCCATCAATTCCTACCGGCAGCATCTTCACTTTCGCCATTATTGTCATGCTCCTTCCTGGAAATATTTCTACCCGAAAATTTTATTTCTCTTCTATAATTATTATGATAGAAGAGTGCGCATTAAAAACTCCAATGTTGATTGTTTTATAAATTTCTGATAAAAGTAAGCGCCAAATAATCCAGCTTTATACAACAATCTTTGGACGACGTTCTTCAAAAGCCAAACATTGCATTCCCCAATAGAACATCTTTGGTTTTATCATTCTCAATTTTATTTCAAGCCGTAATAGAAATTCCTGTTCTTCGTGACAATTGTCTTAATGACATATGTCTTTCATTCCTATAATACCATACTTTAGCAGGAGCAAAAATAATACATTTTACATTGTTCTCCGCTAATTGGTCATACAAAGTATAACTATATTCATCTTGGATAAGCCGAATACTTTCAAAATTGCCTTCTGCGTTGCTGAGATCAGATGGATTCTGCATCATGGATGATTTCATCCCACCATGCTCTTTTGTACGGAGTCTGCGTTTTTCATTTTCAACCATGGACTTTATTGATGAAGTTTTCAAAGTACATTTCTAAGGCCATGACAATCTGCGGTCAAGCCGCAGAGAGCCTGCGGCGAGTGCCGGTACAGCACGGTTGGGAAGGTGTTGCCACCGAAATCAAAGTGCAGTTTGTGCCTCCCACAATGTGCCGTCTGACACCTTTTGCTTACCTTTTCTTTTTTCGTTCATAAACCTATGGAGCGCTTACGTTGAATAAATTGTTGGTATTCTTTTCTCTTTTATTTTATATATCAAAAATTCTCCGGTAATTCTTCACTATACTGTGCAAGCATTTTTAAATAGATGAGAAGTAATTCCTTCTTCGGAGTCTCCAGCCTTCGATAGGCTTCTAGCAAATTCGCTTCCTCTCTAGTCTGCAGTTCCGCCAGTTCCCTCTCATCAAAAAAATCCGTGATGAAGACTCCCAACTGGTTGCACAACATCATCATGGTATCTATCCGGGGAATTGTCTTCCCATTTAAGAAGCAGCTGACTGTAGAAGATGACAGACCGGCTTTCTTAGCTATTTTGTAGGGCGTTGTTCCTTGGCTTCGCATATCTGTTTGAACTTCTGCGCAATCTCTTTACATTTTTCTTTGGAATTATACATCAGATTACCACCTTTGCCATGTATTTATGTCTCTATTAAATACATGGCAAAAAAAATGACAACATCTTACATCTCTTCCCTCGATTGTTCTTCCCACAACCAACAAATCTCCGACTTTTCTTAACAGATGTCACTCACATTATCCTGAATCGTTTTAATCCTAAAATTCACCATAGCGATTGCCATCAGCGTAGCTCGAAATGCAAAATGCAAGCTGTTTCCCTCTAAATAGTCTCTACCGTGTACACATTCATTTCGGATATTATAGGAATTGCTATTGTACATAATATTGTAGACATACAATAAATCCGGTACATTATCAAATCCCTGTTGTTCTACATATATCTGTTTCAACAGCTCCCGGAGCAGTGAACTGGGATCGTTATATTGCATAAACTCATCCTTGTTCTTCTTGAATGGAAATATTCCAAACAATTTGACCAATTCCCTTATTCGTATTTCCAACACCGGAAACAGCTGCGTCAAATGCCCCAGAGTAATATTTTTACAATAATTCCCCAGTCTTATCTCCTTTGTCTCTTTTCGAACCATCTGATAAAGTTCCTTTTCCTTGATAAACATACTTACAGCAGCCTGCGTACACTTTCTGTATTTTTCATGAATGCTCCAGACATATTTCTCGCTTTCGAGTACATTCAATAGCTTATAGCCCTTTTCTGCCCTGATTTTATCAACATATTCCAGAAGTATTTTATCAATATCATGTCTCTCATACCTTACTCCATCTCCTTTTCCGGGAACACGTGAGTCAATGAGATCCTGGAAACTAAAAACAACATTGGATGCTCTGATGTGTGTATCATAATATCCAATACCTTTTTCTTCGGTACAGGGAATACAATTCCTTGCAAACACAATCGGATTCATCAGGCTCTGTTCCGAAAACCGTTCAATAACCGCTGTCTTTATTGTAGTTTCATGCGAAAATACATGCAAATTTTCGCGCTGCTTTTCATAGGCTGAATTCTGCCACAGTTGCTGGAGTTTTATCATCATCGACTGTACATAACGCTTGTTTACATTTCCGCTGTTCTTATTCACATTAAACAGAAACAACATATACTGATAAAAAACGGTTGCCTCCAAGATATCATTCTTTTTTGCAACCAAACTATTAAATTTTTCATCGACCTTCCTCAAATATTCCGTTGTAATGCTTTTGGTTGTATACTCATCCTCCATATAGCTGTTCAGACGATAAATATCATCTATATCATCTATCGCTTTATATTTGTTCTCCAAAAATCTTTAACAATTCCTTTTTGTTCCCTTTTAGCGGATATCCGGACTCACTGTACTGTAAGATGATTTCCGGATCCTTTTTCCTATGAAGCAGCTTGATCAGTGTTATGTATTCCTGTGAATCATTGCAGTCCTTCATCATATGATCTGCGTGTAAATATGACAGTATTGCGTAAGATGAGCTATTCGCAATCTTAAAGCTGTCTTCTCCTGCCTCCAGTGCTTGTGTCAGTAACTTGCAATGAGTCAGTTTCACTTTCTGATGGTTCTATCTGTAATAAAACATAAAGTACTGTTTCCACCAAAAAATCCGACATATCATTTCTAAAGAAATCTTTAATACTCAATAAGCTGCCCTCCGTCCATGAATCAACATCCGGAACAGATCTTCCGTTTCCGGAAAACATAGGTACAACTTGTCTGTCCCGGATTGATATCTTTAACAGATCCAACAGTCCTTCCTCCTGCCAGGTTGTGCAATCAGATATCGTCAGGGATCTATATCCAAAACAATTATAATTCATAATTGCTGTCTCATATTGCTGCAAAAAAAGTTTATATCGCACAAATATTTCTTGTGTTCGATATTATCACACAAACAATCTATGGGAACTTCCAAATGATCGCCAAAATATTCATTTGCATAATTCATCAAATCGTCTTCCGACATCTGCAGTGAATTACATTTTATGATTTCATAACAGTTTCTCTGACATAGCAAGCGGATATCTAGCAGATAATCTGTTTCATTATCCACATTTTCCAATTTGGTGATCCATACACAAAAGAAAAAGCGTGCAAGATATATCTGTGATATCCTGCACGCATTCCTCCATACTTATCATGTCTAAATAGAATTGGGCAATCAACCATAACTGCTGTATTTGCACTTGCGGCCATTCCCATTCCCGGTCGCAAAAGCTTAAAATTTTGACAAAATACTCATAAATTGTCTGTAGTTGTATTCTCTCATTAACAAAATCTCCCCAGGAATCTATGTCTTTAAATTCTGCCTTTTCGCCTATAATATCTATCAGCCACTGCCACTCCTGTGAATGAGCAAGGACACCATTTACAAATTTAACCCGTTCTTCGTGGTCTAAATAGAACATTTGCAATTCCTCCTCTGTAGCTTCAATATTTTATCTTCCAAACAATGCTGCTGTTGCATCCTTTAACGTATTTTTGTTCCCGCCAATTCATTATCATAGAAGCTCTGGTTATTTACAGAGATTTCTTCACAGGCTCTGCAATTTCAATCCGTAAGAATATGCAGCGACCATATTTGTGCTTAATTGCTCAATTTGTTTCATAATCTCCCACATACTATAGTTGAGTTTTCATGGCTGGTCTCATTGCCAATGTATTAATAATTCTATTTTTGTTTATGTTTCCATCATTATCTATATATCCCAATCTTATTAGTCTCCTAACATCCATTACCGATAGATTACTTTTATCGCCCTCTAAAAGTGACATTAAAACTTTATTATTGGGTTCCCATCTATCTACTGGTTCCATTAATTCCATTTTTGGCGTAATCGATCAGCCCTCTTTGAGTTCTAAATTGCTCTTTTTTAATTTTTCAATTTGATACTCGTTCTCTTCTAATTGCCGTCTGTATTTTTCTTTGCTTCTTCGTCTAAATTCGCTTTATCCATTAACTCATTAATAATTTTATCCTTATCATCTTTTGTTCCTGAATTTCTTCAGATTTTTCCGAACTCACATTGTCTAGGTGAGATATTTTTTCATTCAAACTGTTAAGTTTCTCCCCAAATCGTTCTTCAATTTTTCCTAAAGTAACTGCTACATCCCTCATAATGTCATACGATGATTTATAAAAATTTGTACTCGTCTCATCTGCTTTAAAATAGAAGAATATCGATATAAAAATTGAAAAGAAAGCCAATAAAGTAGATAAAATGCTGTCAAAAGAAAAAATCTGTCTTTACTAATCTATAGCACAACAAACCAATAAACATAACTCGCACCAATTCACCAACAACACATATTGTTGTTTTAGTCAAACTTTACTTTATGTTTTTCCTAACTTTCAAGTAGTTTACTTAAAACTTCCATCAAATCAGTTTCTTCTTGCAATGTATCTACGATTTTTTCTTTTTTCAAGCATTTTTTATATCCATTCCTTTCGCTTCGCTCACGGCACAAAACGTTATGAAACTTCTCCTGAGCCTGTTTTTTCTTTATAATTCTTCTTATAGGACTCGGTATACTACAAATTACGGGGACGTGAGTGAGCTGTCCGACTTGCCG
>VOFE01001005.1_pt1 | contig 93508 bp, 105 predicted proteins | sample 5384071 | NCBI WGS metagenome assembly VOFE01 (sample SAMN12384724, study PRJNA508395) | human gut metagenome | isolation source: healthy gut D | host: Homo sapiens
ACATCTGCAAGCTGCCCCATTCCGGGCAAAGTTTGCAGATGTTTTTCTTGTTATAAAGTGTTCAGCACTCGTCGTACTGCTTTTTCAGGTAGTTCAGGCATTCCACCGCGTTCCACCAGCACCATCACATAGGCGGGGGTCACCTCAGCAATGCCGTCGCCCACCAGCACATCCGGGCCTTGCCGTCTACTACAAAGTGGAGGATGCCCATGTGCAGCGCCACCAGAACCGGGTTATGCCCGGCCTGTACGCCGTAGATGCCATCGCTGATGGGCAGGGTCAGATCCTCGCAGTCACCCTGATAGAACTCACCGCTGGACGCTGTGATGCTCAGCATGAACTTGTTCATCAGACGGCACCGCCCTTTTCCTCAGCCAGCTTCTTTTCTGCCTTTTCGCGTGCTTCCTCCAGCGTACCTACGTTGAAGAATGCCCACTCCGGCAGATCATCCGCCTTGCCGTCCACAATGGCGGCAAAGCTGCGCACCGTATCCTTCAGGGGCACATACTTGCCCTTGAGGCCGGTAAAGTTTTCGGCCACGGCAAAGGGCTGGGACAGGAATTTCTGCAGCTTGCGGGCGCGCATGACGGTCAGCTTGTCGTTCTCGTCCAGCTCGTCCATGCCCAGAATGGCAATGATGTCCTGCAATTCCTGATAGCGCTGCAGAATGGACTGCACCTTGCGGGCTACGCGGTAATGCTCCTCGCCCACGATGTCCGCCTCCAGAATGCGGGAGGTGGACTCCAGCGGATCCACCGCCGGATAGATGCCCTGCTCCACGATCTTCCGGGACAGCACGGTGGTGGCGTCCAGATGGGTAAAAGTGGTGGCGGGGGCGGGGTCGGTCAGGTCATCGGCAGGCACATAGACGGCCTGCACCGAGGTGATGGAGCCGTCCTTGGTGGAGGTGATGCGCTCCTGCAGAGCGCCCAGCTCGTTGGCCAGCGTGGGCTGGTAGCCCACGGCAGAGGGCATACGGCCCATCAGGGCAGAGACCTCACTGCCGGCCTGCACGAAACGGAAGATGTTATCAATGAACAGCAACACGTCCTTGTGGGTTTCCTCACGGAAGTACTCTGCCATGGTCAGGCCGGTCTCGGCTACACGCATACGAGCTCCCGGGGGCTCGTTCATCTGACCAAAGACCAGTGCGGTCTTGTCCAGCACGCCGGAGGCGTTCATCTCGCCCCACAGGTCGCAGCCCTCGCGGGAGCGCTCGCCCACGCCGGTAAAGATGGAGTAGCCGCCGTGCTCGGTGGCCACGTTATGGATCAGCTCCTGGATCAGCACGGTCTTGCCCACGCCGGCGCCGCCGAACAGGCCGATCTTGCCGCCCTTGGCGTAAGGGGCCAGCAGGTCGATGACCTTGATGCCGGTCTCCAGAATCTCAGTTGCGGGCTTCTGCTCTGCAAAGCCGGGTGCCTTGCGGTGGATGGGCCAGTGCGGCAGCTCATCCACAGCGCCTTTGCCGTCAATGGGGCGGCCCAGCGGGTCGAACATACGGCCCAGTGTGCCCTCGCCCACAGGGGCGGTCAGGCCGTGGCCGGTAGCTTCCACCGGCATTCCCTTGCCCAGACCCTCGCTGGCAGAAAGCATGATGCAGCGCACCGTGGTCTCGTTGACGTGCTGCGTCACCTCCATGGTGCGCTCGGTGCCCTCTGCGGTCACGGTAAGCGCCTCCTGCAGGGCAGGCAGCCTGCCGGCGGTGAACTGCACATCCACCACGGGGCCTGCTACGCGAATAATAGTTCCCTGTATCATTTGGATTGCCTCTTGTCAAATCTTGTTTGTCCAACGAACCCTTCTCCGTCATCGCTGCGCGATGCCAGCTTCCCCGAGGGGGAGGTGGCACGCCGTCAGGCGTGACGGAGAGGGTTTTCCTTTATTATGTCCTGTCCTGCACGGCAGCCGCGCCGCCGATGATCTCGGTGATCTCCTGCGTGATGGAGCCCTGACGGGTGCGGTTGTATTCCAGCTGCAAGTCCCGGATCATGTCATTGGCGCTCTTGGTAGCAGAATCCATGGCGGTCATGCGGGCGCTCTGCTCGGCGCAGAAGCTCTCGGTCATGGCACCAAAGATCATGCCGTGCATATAGATGGGTGCGATCTGCTCGAACACTGTCCATGCGTCCGGCACCAGTTCCACCTCGCCCTTGGGGTCGCCCAGACCCTTGGGAGCAGGCTGCAAAAACCGCCGGTCCAGCGGCAGCAGACGCTCCATGACAGGCTCACTGGTAAGGGCGTTCTGGATCTTAGTGTAGACGATGTAGATCTCGTCCAGCTTGCCGGACTTGAAGTCGTCAATGGCGTCTACCGTGATGTCGCGGGCACGCTGCAAAGTGGGTGCGGTTGCGCTATAACGGAACTCCTCCACAAGGCGGGGGTCCCGGTGGCGCAGGGCGCGGTAGCCCACCTGACCGATGACATAAAAGCGGTCGTTGGGGTCTGCGTGCTCCCGCAAAAACTTGAGCAGGTTCTGGTTATAAGCACCTGCCATGCCCTTATCGGCAGTAAGCACCAAATACGCCCGCCGGGGGTTTTCCAGATTCCGCTCATGGAAGAAGGGGTGCTCCGGCTCCTCCGGCAGATGCGGCACAACACGGGAGATGGTATCCCGCATACGGTTGAAGTAAGGGGACACATTCTGGTAGTTCTGCCGTGCCTTGCGCAGCTTGGACGAAGAGATCAGGTACATGGCATTGGTGATCTTCATGGTGTCCTGAATGCTCTCGATGCGCTCCTTCAGCAGCTTACTGGACGACATGGTCATTGCCTCCCGCATAAGCTTTCCAAGCGTTCAGGATGGCATCCACCCGGTCGGGCTCCAGCTTGCCGTCGGCATCGATCTTCTGCATGGTGCCGGAGACGTCTGCGCGGAACTGCCGCACAAAGGCAGCGGTCTTTTCCCGCTGTTCTGCGGTGGGCAGGGTGTCCAGCAAGCCATGAGAGGCCAGCACCAGAATGACCACCTGCTCGGCGTCGGACTTAGGCTGGCACAGCGGCTGCTTGAGCATTTCCATCAGTGCCTTGCCGTGCTCCAGCTGACGGCGGGTCTCGGCGTCCAGATCGGAGCTGAACTGTGCAAAGGATTCCATCTCCTTATACTGTGCCAGCTCGATACGCAGGTTTGCGTTGGCCTTTTTCATGGCCTTGGTCTGGGCAGCGCCGCCCACACGGGACACCGACAGACCCACGTTGACAGCCGGACGGTTGCCGGCGTTGAACAGGGCGCTCTCCAGGAAGATCTGACCGTCGGTGATGGAGATCACGTTGGTGGGGATGTAGGCCGAAACATCGCCGGCCTGCGTCTCTACGATGGGCAGTGCGGTGATAGAGCCGCCGCCCAGATCATCCCGCATACGGCAGGAGCGCTCCAGCAGACGGGAGTGCAGATAGAACACATCGCCGGGGTAAGCTTCACGGCCCGGAGAGCGGCGCAGCAGCAGCGAGATGGCACGGTAGGCCACCGCGTGCTTGGACAGATCATCGTAAACGATGAGCACGCTCTTGCCCTTGGCCATGAAGTACTCGGCCAGTGCAGTGCCCGCATAGGGGGCAATGTACTGCAGCGGGGCAGAATCCGACGCAGTAGCTGCCACGATGGTGGTATAGCTCATAGCGCCATGCTTTTTCAGATCCTCTGCCACGCGGGCGATGGAGGAAGCCTTCTGACCGATGGCAACATAGATGCACAGCACATCCTTGTCCTTCTGGTTCAGGATGGCGTCGGTGGCAATAGAAGTCTTGCCGGTCTGGCGGTCGCCGATGATCAGCTCACGCTGACCGCGGCCGATGGGGAACATGGAGTCGATCGCCAGAATACCGGTGTGCAGCGGGGTGTCCACGCTCTGGCGCTCCAGAATACTGGGTGCCTGCTTCTCAATGGGGTTGTAGCCTTCGGCCTCAATGGGGCCTTTGCCGTCGATGGGCTCGCCCAGCGGGCTGATGACACGCCCCAGAAAAGCATCGCCCACCGGGATACCGGCGCGCTTGCCGCTGCGGGTGACCATGGTGCCCACACCAACGGTCTCGGCACCATCGAACAGCATAACGCCCAGCTGCTCGGGCTCTACACTTTCCACCATACCCTTGGCACCGTTTTCAAAGGTGACGATTTCGCCGTACACAGCGCGGTTCATGCCGTCAATGTGCACGATGCCATCGGCGGAGGAGATGACCACGCCGCCCTCTGCGGAGGTCTCGGCGGGCTTGTAGTCCTCGATGCGGGTCTTGAGGGTAGCCAGCGAGGGCTTGCCCTCCATCATTTTGTCCAGCTGATGACGGCCGGAATTGTCGAACACGCGGTCGCCCACCTGCAGGACATAGCCGGAAAGCAGGCTCTCGTCCACGGTGATGTTCAGGATGACTTCCGTGGCGTCATACAGCTTTTTGATCTCCGACTTGATGCGGTCCAGATCTTTTTCGCGGAGTTTATGGGCGCAGCGCAGGCTGGCCTTGACGATGCGGTTATCCGCAAAAAATTCACGACTGAATTCAGTTGCCATTGCCTGCACCTGCTTTCTGCAGCAGATCGTCCAGCAGCTGATCATCATCCTGGGCGGTCAAATTATGTTTCAAAAGCTTTTCGCACATGGAGCGTGCCAGTGCCGTAGCCTGTGCATCTGCTTCCCGCAGCTTGTTCTGGCGCTCGATCTCCACAGCAGCCTTACCGGCAGCCACGATCTCGTCGGCCTGCTTCTGCGCATCGGCCAGCAGCTGCTGCTTTTCCACCTCGGCCTGCTTCTCGTAGGCTTCGCGGCGGGCTGCGGCTTCGTTGTCCACATTACGCAGCTTGTCCTGCGCGGTCGTAAGTGCTGCGGCGGCCTCGGTCTTGGAGGTCTGTGCCGCTGCAATGTCTGCCTCGATCGTCTTCTGGCGCTGATCCAGAACGTTCTGGATGGGCTTGAACAAAAACTTGCGCAGCAGCACATACAGGATCAGGACATCCACCACGGTCCACAGCAGGTTCAAATCCAACTTCAGCATTCGTCCACGCCTCCGTTACTGGCCCAGGAACAGGATGATCAGCAGTGCAACGACGAAGCCGAAAATTGCGGTACCTTCTGCCAGAGCAGCGCCCAGCAGCAGGTTCGTCTGGATCTTACCGGAAGCCTCCGGCTGGCGGGAGATGGCCTCCGTTGCCTTACCCGTTGCAATACCAATGCCAATACCGCCGCCAATGCCGGTCAGCGCTGCAATGCCAGCGCCCAGAGCTACCAAACCACTCATAGTTCTATCTCCTTTGTAATTACATTTTTAAATTTGTTGTTTATTCCTCGCCGCCGATGCTCTCTTTCATAAACAGTGCGGTCAGGAACACGAAAACATAGGTCTGGATCAGACCATCGAACAGGTCAAAATACAGGCTGAACACCGCCGGGACGAACACCGGCACCACCAGCTTGAGCAGTTCCATGATAACGAACGCGCCCAGCACGTTGCCGAACAGTCGCATACACAGACTGGTGGGGCGAATGGCGATCTCGAGGATGTTCATAGGGGTCATGATGGGGGTAGGGGCTGCAAGACTCTTGAGAAAGCCCGCGCCGCCCCGGGCGCGAACGCCTGCATACTCGATAAGCACGATGCTCATCAGCGCCAGTGCAGCGGTCACATCCAGATCCTTTGTGGGGGGCTTTACGCCGAACACACCGATCACGTTGGAGCAGGCAATGTACAGCGCCACGGTCATCAGGTAGGGCACATAGCGGCTGCCCTCCTTGCCCAGCAACCCTTCAAAGAAGTTTTTGCCAAGGGAATACAGCGCTTCCAGTGCTGCCTGACGCTTGCTGATGTGATCCACCTTCAGGTTGCGGGTAAGCAGGATGGAGCCCACCACCAGCAGCAGCATGATTACCCAGCTGATGACCACCGATTCCGGGATCTGCAGCGAGCCGACCTTGACATACTCCACGGTAAGCTCTTCCATCAGAGCCTGCGTCAATTTGTTCATTTGCTTTTCCTCCTTCCTGCAGGGATAGGGGCTTGCGGGCGGGAGCCGGGTGTGCGGCAGATCCTCGGCCAAGGATCTGCCGCACACCTTTGCTCCGCGCCCCTTCACACCTTCTTATCGCGCGAAGAAAAGACTGTGTACCGTGAAAAAAGCAAGGAAGGCGCTGCCCGAATGCTGTCTGCGCCCTCCCCTTTCTTTGTCGGTTTCGTCTTTTTTCGTTGTGTATAATAGTACGATTGCACAAAATTGGCAAGGGTATTTGTGCACATTCTACATTTTACCCGGTAGCATTGCACCGGCAAAACAAAACTGTTGTACAGGGTGCACAATTGCAAGTTAAAGAAGCATATAATCTGTACAATTTTCTTGGTTTTTTCCAGTGCTTTGCAGGCGTATTCTGCCGGTTTTGGGAAATATTTCCGCTAAAATAGCCATACCGTATAGCTTTTATATATCAGGTATATAAAAAACGTATAGGTATCTTCCCCGGTATGTTTTTGCGGCATCTTATGTATATTTCTTATACATATTTATTATAGAATCGCAGGCAAACCGCCTTACATGGCCTGCTTTTCCCCACGGCGGAACACCAGCCGGAAGATGGCACGGGCAAGCGGGCCGCAGTACAGCATCTGCCAGCACAGCGCCATGGGCATATTGCAGCCCCAGGTATGTACCCACATCCCAAAGCTCGGCTCTTTGAACAGCAGCGTTGCAACCAGGCTCATCACCGGGCACATGATGCACACGATCATCAGCGAGATGGCGTAGGTGATGAACTGCGGGCGGTCCGTGGGGCGCATAAAGGTGAACGCCAGATTGGTGGCCAGCTTTTCGACCACAAAGAATTCCAGCACAAAGGCCACGGGCACCATAATGGGCATTTCGTGCAGAGCCATAACAAAGGTGGCGTTGGTCACACCGCCGGTGTTCAGCGCCACATTGTAAACGATCATGCCATAGACCATGATTGCGGCCATGACAATGGTAAAGAAGATGCGTTCCGGTAAAGTTTTAGGCATTTTGATTGATTCTCCATTTCTTTTTTATGCAAATTTTCGCCGCAAAAAAGCCGCCCCGCGAAACTTTCATCTCGCGGGGCGGCGGCGACTACCATTCATTGACGTTATTTTAGCACAAATAGAACCGGCGCATAATACCTTGCGGGCACTTTCTCCCCTTTTGTGGAAAATCCTTCACGAACGACCCGGAATTTCTGGGCAATTTTCCCGCACTGCCGCAGACTTTAGCATTGCACAAAAACAAAGTCCATTCTTTGTGCGGTCTGCCAATAGACAAAACGTGCATCTTCCTGTATAATTAAGCCAGAAACCAGAGAAGTACAGCAGAAGCTCAAAAGAGAGTTACTCCCGCTGACTTTAAGAAGAAAGGAGCGAAGACCGATGGTTGATATGGAACCCGCACAGCAGGGACAGGCTGTCGGGGTTCGCTGAGAAGCAAAATAGAGGCTCACCACAAACGGGATGTTTCCCCCGTATAAAAACACAAAAACAGAGCCAGTCTTGAGCATCAAAAATGCGATAACACGACAACCTGTCGATTCAATTCTTCCCCAGAGCGTTCAGATAGATCCGCTGGAGATGATTCTTATGAAAGTATCAATGATCCGGAGAACCTTATTTGAATAGCTAAGAAGGAGTTCTACCAATGTACTAAGTAAGACGTTTCCCTTGCAAATCTAACTCGAAAGAATGTGGTAATATGAAATTCATCCTCATGAACCGTTTGCCGCAGTCCAACAGTTGAGAAAAGGGTCAGTCCAATGTACAGTTGATTTTCATCCCCTTGCAAAGTACCTAAATTCTGAAGAAACGTTTCTAAGGAGAGTCACCCTATGAAACCCGTATTCCGAAAATGAGGTCACCAAGGAGAAGAGGCTTATGACTCCGAAGAAGTAAGTGTCCAGCCGGACGAGGGCTTGCAACCGCCTCGTCCGGCTGGTTTTGTTTTATGTTGTTTCAACAAATAGTTGATGCGCAATTTATGCAAAATTTACGCAGGAAGGTTGAATACCGTCCTTGTGTTTTCGCTCCCCTATGTTATAATATGGTAAAAGATGGGAGGTGTATTTTATGCAGCTGGCGTTTGGCTGGTACAACATTATTGAACTCTTGTTCTGCCTTGTGGCGCTGTGGATGGGCATCCGCGACCTGCAGGGCAAAGACCCGCCGATCCACACCTTTTTCAATCAATATGACAGCGACCCGGAATACCGCGCCATGTGGCAGAAGAAAAACGGCGTGTGGGAGATCTTCAACGCAATGGTTCTTGCTTCTTCGCAGTTTCTGGGCGGTTTCCCTACCCTGAGCAACGGGGTACGCACCATTACAGTCATCGTTGATGTGATCTACCTGATCCTGTATGAAATCTGGGAGCACAGCGCGGATTGAGCCGCCGGGAGGCAAGTACAAATATATGAACCTGAACCTTTCCACTTCAGACTGGCTGAACGTTGCGCTGGGCGTATTGTTTTTATACCGCGGCATCCGGGACTTGTACAATGGCACCGGCACCGGTTGGAGCAATGAGGACGAAAAGAACCACTTCCACAGACCCTTCGGCATCCTGTCGCTCCTTTGCGGTGCGCTTTGGCTGGTCAACATTTTTCTACCTAGAGTAGAGCCGCTGCACTCCATTTTAATGGTCGTGACGCTCGTGTTCTGCGTTGCTCTGCTGATCTCGCATCTGTGCTATACCCTGAGCAGGGACGACAAAAAGTGAGGATGTTTCTATGGAAGTCATCTGCGCAATTTTAGTCGCGCTTTTTGGCATCGGGTTCGGCATTTTTATGGCACTGCAGCCGGAGGACGCCATTGCCTTGTGTTCCCGCCAGGTGAACAATGAGCCTGCGACGGGGTGCGCCCGTTACCGCGCAAAGGCCGGTTTTTGTCGGCTAAAGGCTGCGCCCGCAAGGGTGCGGCGAAGCAAGGTGGTACCACGAAAGTTTCAGGCTCTCGTCCTTGTCCGGTTATACCCGGCAGGGCGGGAGCGTGCTTGCAGGAGAAGCTGAAGAACCAAAAGAAAGGAAGATAGAACCCCATGAGCGAACACAAGACATTCTACATCACCACTCCCATCTACTACCCCAGCGACAAGCTGCACATCGGCCACAGCTATACCACTGTCGCCTGCGACGCGCTGGCCCGCTTCAAGCGGATGCAGGGCTATGACGTCATGTTCCTGACCGGAACCGACGAGCATGGCCAGAAGATCCAGGACAAGGCAGCCGATGCCGGCGTCACCCCCAAAGAGTATGTGGACAAGATCGTGGCCACCGTCAAGGATCTGTGGAAGCTGCTGGATGTCAGCTACGACCGCTTTATCCGCACCACCGATGATTACCACATAGAGTCCTGCCAGAAGATCTTCACCAAGCTGTACGAGCAGGGCGACATCTACAAGGGCGAGTACACCGGCCACTACTGCAAGCCCTGCGAGAGCTTCTGGACCGACAGCCAGCTGGTGGACGGCAAGTGCCCGGACTGCGGCCGCGAGGTCTACGACGCCCACGAGGAAGCTTACTTCTTCAAGACCGGCAAGTACGCCGACCGCCTGCTCAAGCTCTACGAGGAAAACCCCCAGTTCATCCAGCCCGAGAGCCGCAAGAACGAGATGATCGCCTTCATCAAGCAGGGCCTGCAGGACACCTGCGTGTCCCGTACCTCGGTCAAGTGGGGCATCCCCGTGCCCTTCGACCCCAAGCACACCATGTATGTGTGGGTGGACGCCCTGAGCAACTATATCTCCGCCCTGGGCTATGGCAACGAGAAGTATCACGACTACGACAAGTTCTGGCCGGCCGACCTGCACATGGTGGGCAAGGAAATCCTGCGTTTCCACACCATCCTGTGGCCGGCCATGCTGATGGCTCTGGATCTGCCGCTGCCCAAGCGGGTGTTCGGCCACGGCTGGCTGCTGATGAACGGCGGCAAGATGTCCAAGTCCGTGGGCAACGTGGTAGACCCCGTTATCCTGTGCGATCGCTACGGCGTGGACGCCATCCGCTATTTCCTGCTGCGTGAGATCCCCTTCGGCAACGACGGCATGTTCACCAACGAGGCCCTGATCAACCGCATCAACAGCGACCTGGCCAACGACTTGGGCAACCTGCTCAGCCGCACGGTCGCCATGTGCGAGAAGTACTTTGGCGGCACTGTGCACAATGTGCCCGGCACCGAGGCCATCGACACCGAGCTGGAGACCATGGTCAACGAGCTGACCGCCAAGGTCACGGCCGACATGGACAGCCTGACCATCCCGCAGGCCCTGATGGAGATCTTTGCGGTCATCCAGCGCGCCAACAAGTACATCGACGAGACCGCTCCCTGGGCGCTGGCCAAGGACGAGGCCAACAAAGCCCGTCTGGAGAGCGTGCTCTACCACCTGTGCGAGGCACTGCGCGTGTGCGGCATTCTGCTGAACGCCTACCTGCCCACCACTGCACCCAAGATGATGGAGCAGCTGGGTCTGGACGCTTCTGCACTGGATCTGACCAAGACCACCTACGGTGCACAGCAGACCTATACCGTGCACAAGGGCGAGGCACTGTTCCCCCGCATTGACGTGGCCAAGGAGATCGCCCACCTGAAGGAAGAGGACGAGAAGCGCAAGGCTGCTGCCGCTGCTGCCAACAAAGCCAAGGAGGAAGCCGAGAAGAAGGCTGCCGCCCCCGCAGAGGAGAGCACCGTGGACTTCACCCACGAGGAAGAGATCGACTTTGACACCTTCTGCAAGGTGGAGCTGCGCGTGGCCGAGGTGCGCGCCTGTGAGAACCTGAAGGAGAGCAAAAAGCTGCTGCACCTCACCGTTTTTGACGGCGAGCGGGAGCGCTGCATCCTGTCCGGCATTGCCAAGTGGTTCAAGCCGGAGGATCTCATCGGCAAAAAGCTGGGCATTGTGTGCAATCTGGCACCCCGTCCCATGCTCAAGGGCAAGTACGTCAGCGAGGGCATGATCTTCGCTGCCGACACCGCCGACGGCGGCTGCTCCATTGCCTTCTACGGCGACGATACCCCCGTGGGCAGCCGTATCCACTAAGTGAGGAGCATCATGTCTGATAATACAGCCGTTCGTGCGGCAAAGCTGGATAAGATCTTTGGCACGCCGGTGTGCGCCGTGCTGCTGGCTATTTTCTGTAATGTCCTGTGGGGCTCGGCCTTTCCGTTCATCAAGCTGGGCTACCGCCTGTTCTCCATCGACTCCGGCAACACCGCCTCCATCTTCTGTTTTGCAGGGGTGCGGTTCATGCTGGGCAGCGTGCTGGTGCTGCTGGGCAGCATTCTGCTGCAGGGAAAGGCACCTCGCCTGCCCCGGGGCAGGGTAGCAGCCGAGTGCTGCGCGCTGGGCCTGTGGCAGACCACGGCACAGTATGCGTTCTACTATATCGCCGTGGCCATGCTCACCGGCGCGTTTGGCGGCATCCTGAACAGCACCCAGAGTTTTCTGGGCGTCATCTTTGCCCACTTTATCTACGGCAATGCGGACCGCATGACCCCGGCAAAAACGCTGGGCTGCGCTGTGGGTTTTGCCGGAGTGCTTATCGGTACGCTTGGCAACCACGGCAGCGGCAGCGGCTGGGGCGTGTTCTGCATGATGGCAGCGACCGTCATCTTCACTCTGTCCGGCCCGTGGAACAAGTCGGTCACCAAAAAGGCCGACAGCTTTGCTGTCTGCTTCCTGAACCTGTTTGTGGGTGGGCTGGCACTGTTTGTGCTGGGCACCGTTATGGGCGGTCGTCTCCATGTGCAAAGTGCGCTGGCTGCGGTGGTCATGCTGTATCTGGCCTTTATCTGCGGCGCAGGCTATATCCTGTGGGCGCTGCTGATGAAAAATAACCCGGTCAGCCGTATCGCCATCTTTGGTTTCGTCAACCCGGTGGTCAACGTGCTGCTCAGTGCCGTGCTCAACGGAGAACCGCTGTTCCGCTGGCAGTATCTGGCGGCGCTGGTGTTCGTGTGCGTGGGCATCTGGCTGGTGAACAAAGCCCCCGCCAAAAAGGAGAAGGTATGACCGGACCTATTTTTGACACCCACGCCCATTACAGTGCCCGCGCCTTTGATGCCGACCGCTTTGCGCTGCTGGACAGCCTGCCCGACAAGGGCGTGGTAGGCGTGTGCGAGCAGGCCACCCACTCTGGGGATGCGCCCCGGGTGCTGGAGCTGGCGCACCGCTACCCATGGGTGGTGGCAGCCATCGGCATCCACCCGGAAAGCCTGTTGCCCGCCGCCGACTGCGGCGAGGAAGGCCCCGCGCCCACGGTGTCGGTGTACGGCGGCGACTGGGCCGCTGAGATGCAGGCGCTGATGCCCTACTACGATGACCCCAAGGTGGTAGCGGTAGGCGAGTGCGGGCTGGACTACCACTGGCCTGTGCCCAAGGATGCCCAGCTGGCGCTGTTTGAGGCCGAGATTCGGCTGGCGCTGGAACTGGACAAGCCCATCATCGTGCACGACCGGCAGGCGCACGCAGACGTCTACGCCCTGCTTAAAAAGTACCGCCCCAAGGGCATTGTGCATTGCTATTCCGGCAGCGCCGAGGATGCCGTGCAGCTGGCGGCGCAGGGGTTGTACATCGGCTTTGGCGGTGCCTGCACCTTCAACGGCGCCAAGCGCGCAGCCAATGCCATCGAAGCCCTGCCGCTGGATGCCATCGTGCTGGAGACCGACTGCCCCTATATGGCACCGGAGCCGGTGCGCGGCACCCGCTGCGACAGCTCCCTCATCCGCTATGTGGGCACATACATCGCCCAGCGCAAGGCGCTTGCCCCGGAAGAGGTGTTCTGCACCACCGCCGCAAACGCCCGCCGGGTGTTCGGGCTGTAACCGTTTTTCCGCAGGTCGCGGGGCAAAGCGCTCCGCTTCTGAATAAAAAGCTGATTTATTGAAAACGATAAGAATAAGGAGATCACTATTATGAAGGCACGTATTCCCAAACACCGCGAGTTCATCATCAACTTCCCCGACAGCATCGACCAGAACAAGGCCAACGAGGGCTGGGCAAAGCTGCAGCAGATCGTGGAGGACTACAAGAAGGCACACAACGGCGCTTCTGTTTACGCTCCCACCTTCATCGAGGACGAGCGGGTCCTGGAACAGGTGGCCGATAACCTTGCTGCGCTGGTGCTCCGGCTCAAAGGTGATGTCCTGCCCGCCCAGCACGATGCTGCCCTCGTCGGCGATGAACCCGCCGGTGATGGCATTGAACAGGGTGGACTTTCCCGCGCCGTTGGAACCCACGATGGTGGCAAAGTCCCCGGCTTCCATGTGCAGGCTCACTCCGTTCAGAGCCACCTTTTCGTTCACGGTACCGGGGTTGAAAGTCTTATGCAGGTCGTTCAGCTGCAGCATTTCCATCTTACTTTCCCTCCTTGCCGGTAGTCACGCGGCGGCGGCAGGCCCCATGCTTGCGCTGCTCAAAGGCGATTTTTTCCTTGATGGCCGGCATCGAAATGGCGACGGCCACGATGATGGCAGACACCAGCTTCATGGCAGCGGCGGGCACATTGAAGCGCAGGGCCACAGCCACGATAAAGCGGTACAGGCAGCTGCCGAACACCACGCCGATGATCCGGCGCAGCATGGTGCGCTGCCCCAAGCAGGGTCTCGCCGATGATGAGGGAGGCCAGTGCGATGGTCACCATGCCGGTGCCCACATTGATATCGCAGCTCTTCTGATACTGTGCCAGCAGGCCGCCGGAAAGGGCGCACAATGCGCCGGAAACGCACAGGCCCACCGTAATGGTGAAAGGCCGGGTTGATGCTGGAAGCACGCACCATGGCAGCGTTGTCACCGGTGGCCCGGATGGACAGGCCCAGCCGGGTGCCCAGGAAGCCCAGCATCGCCGCACCGGCAAGCAGGATCATGGCCAGCGCGATGGCCAGCTTATACCAGCCGCCAAGGAAGCTCAATGAGCCCTTTGCCAGCGAGAAAACAGTGTCGGTCTTGACCAGTGACATGGTGGACGAGAAGCCCATCACGGCGAGATTGATGGTGTAGAGGCCGGTGTTGACGATGATGCCGGCCATGATGCTCTCGACGCCGAGGCGGGTCTGCAGAAAAGCCGTAACAAAGCCGGAGCACACACCTGCCGCCATGGCTGCGAACAGGGCCAGAATGGGGTGGCCGGTCAGTGCTACCTGACAGGCCACGGCGCAGCCCAACGTGAAGCAGCCGTCAGTGGAAAGGTCTGCGATGTTCAGGATGGAATAGCTCAGGAACAGTGCCAGCGCCACCAGGGCATAAATACAGCCCAGTTCCAGCGCCGTCTGTAGAACGTTGAGCGAAAAGATACTCGCCAGCATGTGTGTGCTCCTTTTATGTTTCTTTTGATTGGACGATTTAAAATGGCCTCCCTTTTCTCTGGCCATATTCAGCGGAATTGGGTTTTTTATTCGGGATTCGAAAAGCCTGCGGGCTTTTCCCGATAGGGTCGTGGGGGCTCGCCCTCTCCGTTACGGTGACACCTCTCCCAGGCCTTGGCAGAAAGATGAACTTTACGTGGACTGCCAAAAGGCTCCCACTTTGGGGGAGCTGGCAAATCCGTCAGGATTTGACTGAGAGGGCGCTGCTAACCACGAAGATACCGGACTTATTTAATTTAGCTTCTTGTGATGCGGTGCACTGTGGGCAGCAAAACACTTTCTCCCCCGGGGAGCTGGCAAAACCGTCAGGTTTTGACTGAGAGGGTACTTTTTAAGAGAAGTTCTCTGCGGTGGTCACTTCCACGATCTCGGTGCAGTAGGGCTTGAAGGCTTCCTTCACGGTGTCGAGGTCCAGACCCAGCGCTTCGCAGGTCTCGGTGTTGACGGTGGCGATGCCGTTGTCAAAGGTCTGGTAGGGCAGGTCTGCGGTGGTCTTGCCGTCGCACAGGATCTCTGCCACCATGTCGGCAGTGGCTTCGCCCAGCTGGACGTAATCCACGCCGTAGCCCACAAAGGCCCCGTTCAGTGCAAAGCTGTCGGCACCGGTGTAGTGCTGCACGCCTGCCGCGGTAAAGGTCTCGTAGATGGACAGCTCTGCGGTCATCACGGTGTTGTCGGTGGGGGTGAACACGGCCTTGACGCCGAAGCGATCAGGGCTTCGGCAGCCATCTGCACCTCGGCGGTGGTGGTGCCGTTCTTCTCAATGTACTTGATGCCGTTGGCATCACAGAAAGGCCTTTGCATCGGCAATGGCCTGCGTGGAGGCATCCTGACTCAGGTCGTACAGCAGGCCGATGGTGTCAATGTCCGGGTTGACAGCAGTGATCAGCTTCATGATGGCCTCGGTATTCAGTGCGTCCGAAGTGCCGGTGATGTTCTCCCGCCGTCAAAGCCTGCGGCGGCGGGGTCGGTGACGGCAGAGTAGACAACGGGGATGTCGGTGTCCTCCACAGCGGCCAGCATGGTTGCGGCGGTGGGGGTAGCCACAGCCACGATCACATCCACGTCGTCCCTACGAGGTCGGCACCGATCTGGTTCAGGTTGGACTGGTCAGCCTGTGCATTTGCGTAGTAGCCGGCGTAATCAAAGGTAACGCCCTTCTCTTTTCCGATCTCATTCAGACGGCTCTCGACCGACTCCACGATCTGGTTGAGGGAAGCGTCGTCCACATAGTTGACGATGCCCACCTTGAAGGTCTGGCCGCCCTCGGCTGCTGCGGAAGCGGCAGCGGAAGAAGCAGTGGAAGATGCAGCCACGGTGCTGGTGGAAGCGGAGATGCCGCCGCAGCCGGTCAGTGCCAGTGCAGAAACGGCGGAAGCAGCCATAGCGGCCTTGAGGAAGCTGCGGCGGGAGATCATGGTAACGTTTTTCATAACAGTAAGCTCCTTTCCCGGAGCGGGCGGCAAAAGTAAAAGACCCGCTCCCCTTGCGGGACGGGTCTTTCAAATAAAAACGACCCTGTCCCTGTGTGTTATCCACAAGGACAGGATCGGTAAAGTTCGATTCTGCGGTGCCACCTTGCTTGCCCTGCTTTGCAGACGCAGAGCCTCTCACGGAGAGCCAACACTCCCCTGCCCTGTAACGGAGGCTTCCGTCCCAAGCTACTGGGGCTTGCTTCCCGTTTGCCTGGCCCTCGGCGGCCCACGAAGCTCTGCCCCGCTCTCGCCCGTTTTCACTGTCCGGGCTCACTGAAGATGCGCTGTGCAGGTTCTCTTCCGCCTCATTGGTTTGATTGCATTATACACTTTATCGGCATAAAGTCAAGAGGAAATTGCAAAAATTTCTTTTTTCTGCGGCACAAAGTCATTCTTCCCTGTGTCAGGCTCTGCTTTGTGCGGCGTCTGCGCCAGACGAAGCAGGCCGTGTACGCCAGCCACACCGACGATGCCTCCCAAAGTCAGCGGGCGGCTCAGCCGGATGCCGTCGGGCTGATAGACAAAATTGATGCTGTTTTCCCCTGCCGGGCACAGCACAGCCATCAATCCCTCGTCCACCCCACAATGTCGGCCTCCTGCCCGTTGACATAGGCCGTAAAGCCGTCATCGTAAGGCACGGAGAAGAACACGAGGTTCTCTTTTTCCAGCGTGATCTGCGCATGGAAGCCCGAATTGTTCATCTGGAACACACTGGCAGCGTGGCACGGCGCTCGCGGCAGTCCTGCACGTAGGACTCATAGTACAGCTCCTCCCGTCTGCCCTCCGGCAGATGGGTGAGGTATTGGCCATAGACCGCAGCATCCTCATCGGTAAGCACCAGTGCGCGCATCAGAAGATTTGCGCGGTGGTCTTGGCGGTCTCCTCGTACTCACTCTGGGTAAGGTAGCAGTCATAGGCAAAGCCCATGGGCACGTAGTTCGTGTTGCGGTAGACCTCATAGCCGTCCTTTGCAAAGGCATATTCCCAGCCCGCATCGGCTTCGTTTTCAAAAGTCGGTCTGCTTTTCCGGCGTGGTGATGAGGTACTCCACGCTCAGCAGACCCCGCAGTGCATAATTGGAAAGCTCCGGCTCACTGCGCACATCCCGCTTGACCCCCAGCGCCGGGTAGAAGCTGAGGATGCTGGGGGCCGCCGTGCTGCCAAAATACTGCAGGCAGCTCTTATCCAGCCACATACCGATGTTGTCGTGGATCTTGTAGGTGTCGATGCGGTCGTCGCCCTCGGGCAGGTCGTTTTTCAACAGCAGGGCGCTTGTGTCCTGCTTCACAAGGTCGCTGTCGGTATACCACTGGCCGAACTTGCCAATGCCGATGTGCACCACGCTGAACAGGAAGGCAAACGCCAGCACCGCCGCCGTCATGCGCTGGGCAAAGCGGCTGTCGCCCCGCCACTTCTGGCAGAGATAGCGGTACAGCAGCAGGCCCAGCAGGCCAAAGCCCAGCACCGCACAGTACTGACCGGGGTTCTTGAGCACGCCGAACGACCAGCTGCCCGTGTCGCTGTCCTGCACCGGCACCACCGCAAAGGCCACCGTGGCGATCATCAGCCAGCTGATGCCGCGGGCCGGGCTGTCCAGATCGGTGTTGTGGTCTTCCAGCGCATTCACGGTCATTGCCGCGAGGATGAGCACCGGCATATAGTACCAGCGCGCATAGTAGCTGGAGTTGAGGCATAGAATGCGCTGTTGAGGACGGGCACCAGCGCAAACACGGCGCAGGTGGCCACGATCCGCTTTTTACTGTCGCCGCGCTTTGCTTTCCAGTAGGCCCGACGGCACCGGCCAGACTGCACAGCGGCAGATAGGCCGACATGCTGGTCCACTTGATCACGCCCTCCGACCAGATGGATGTGAGGTAAGGAGAATCCGGCGGCATGATCCAGCTGACGAGAATTGCAAGGTACTGCTGCACCTTGCTGTAGGTCAGAAAGCCCCATCCGGACGCAAGGTCGATGGTGCGCGGGTTCTGCAAAATGGAGAGCACCGCAGGCACCAGCAGGATGCTGCCCATGGCAACGCCCAGAACGCTTTCAAAGGCCAGCAGCCCGAACTTTTTTGCCGTGAGCCGGAAGTCTCCTGCGCTGAGCTTGCAGATGAAGTAGATGGCCAGAAATACCACCTGACCGATGAAAAAGAAGTAGTTGTTGACAAGGTTCACCGCCACCCAGAACGCAAACCAGCTGCGGCGGTCGTTGTAAAGGGCCTCGTCCAGCGCCCACAAAAGATACGGGAACAGCGCCACCACATCTACAAAGTGGTTGAAAAACACATTGTACACGGTAAACCCGGAGAAGGCGTAAAGGCAGGCTCCCAGCACGGCGTAGTCGATATTTTTGACGTAGCGGCGCAGATACAGGTACGCACCGCCGCCCGCCACGGCAAACTTGAACACCAGCAGCGGCACCATGAGGTAGGGCAGCCACCCCTGCGGGAAGAGCAGCGAGAACCAGAAGAACGGCGAACCGTACAGGTAGAACGAATAGGCGTTCATCACGCCGCTGCCAAGGTCGGTAGCCCATGAGAAGGTATTGTGCACCGAGGTGAACGCACTGTCCGGGTAGCCTGCGCCCTTGATAAAGCCGTTCATATAGCGGTAAAAGCTGATCTGCTGGCTGTTGAAATCGCCTGCATAGTGGAAAAAGCCGCCGTCGATGATATAAAACGGCAGAAAAACAGGGCCGCCGTGAGGGCACACAGGCCCACCGTCAGCCAGAATTTATCCTTTTTTTGTCCCAGCAGCTGCGGCTGCCGGGCAGTACCAGACCGTTCCATGGTTTCCTCTTTTCTCTGCCAAAGCGGCAGAAAGTTGGTTTGTTCTAGTATAGCACGAACACTGCGCAGAAAAAGGAAAAAAAGGGCTTGACAACGCTCTGCCGGACAGGTATGTTGGAGAAAAAAAAGGAGGAAGCTGCCATGCTGTACCCGTTCAGCGCCCTGCTGGCGCGCATGAAATACATTACCCGCTGGAGCCTGATGCACTCCACCCGGGCCGAATCTCTCAGCGAGCACACCTGCGATACCGCCCTGCTGGCCCACATGCTTTGCCTGATCGCACGTCGGTACACCGGCACGCCCTGCCGCCCCAAAACGGTAGCAGTGGCGGCGCTGTACCACGACGCGCCGGAGATCATTACCGGCGACATGCCCACACCGGTCAAGTACCAGCAGCCCCACCCTGCGGGATGCCTACAAGGCGTTGGAAACCGAGAGCGTGCGCTGCATGACCGGCCTTCTGCCGGACGAGTTGAGCGAAGAGCTGTTCCCGTTCATCTCCGGGGAACTGCTCACCGCCGAGGAAAAGCGCCTGCTGAAGGCCGCCGACCGGCTGAGCGCCCTCATCAAATGCATGGAGGAGCAGCGCAGCGGCAACCACGAGTTTGACGCGGCGCTGGCCCAGCAGAAAGCGGCCCTGCAGGCCATGCACTGCCCGGAAGCCGACTGGTTCATAGAGCACTGTCTGCCCTGTTACACCCAGAATCTGGATGAGCTGACCCGGCAGCAGATAATATTTCCTTACGGAAACGGCACCTCGCGCACGTCGTCCGGGTCGATGCCCCTTTGCGCTGCTCTTCAAACACGGCGTCGATCAGCTCATCCAGGTCTTCCAGACGGGACAGGGTGCAGCAGTAGCGGCGCAGATCGGCCGCGCCCTTGAGGCCCTTCATATAGTGCATGGTCTGAGAGCGGGCCTGCGGCATGGCGACGAACTCGCCCTTCTGTTCCACCATCTCCTCCACCTGACGACGGAGGGCGTTCATCCGGGCCTGCAGATTGGGTGCCTTGGGTGCGGGCAGGCCTTCAATGGCGGCGTTCACCCGCTCAAAGAGCCACGGGTCGCCCAGCGCGCGCGCCCGGGCGATCATCACGCCGTCGCAGCCGGTGGCCTGCATCATCTCCACCGCATCCTCTGCCGAGTGGATGTCGCCGTTGCCCAGCACCGGCACTCTGACGGCATCCTTCACCCGGGCAATGATCTCCGGGTCGATGCCGGGAGTATACATCTGCTCCCGGGTACGAGCGTGCACCGCAATGAGGGCCGCACCGGCCTGCTCACAGGCCTTGGCACACTCCACTGCAGTGATGTGGTCGGCATCCCAGCCCTTGCGCATTTTCACGGTGACAGGCCGTTTTGTATTTGCCACAACCTGCTCCACGATGCGCCCGCAGCGGTCCGGGTCCAGCATCAGCTTGCTGCCTGCGCCGCCGGAAACGATCTTGGGAGCCGGGCAGCCCATGTTGATATCCACAAAGTCGAACTCGTACTGTTCGATGGCGGCGGTGGCTTCGCCCATGATCTGGGGCACCTCGCCAAAGATCTGCACGCCGTAGGGAGCCCCGTTGGGCTCTGCCTTGAGCAGGCTCACCGTCTTGTGGTCGCCGTACACCAGCGCCCGACTGGACACCATTTCGCTCACAGTAAAGCCTGCACCGTGCTGCGCCATCAGGCGGCGGCAGGGTGCGTCCGTAAAGCCTGCCATTGGTCCGAATACTGCCCGATGCGGCAGAACGATGTTTCCGATCTTCAAAGGTTCCATTGGTTGTTCCTCGCTGTTATCGAAAAAAGACCCCGCAGGAAAACGATTTTAATTTTTGGGGTGCGAACCCTCTCAGTCAGCGGCTTTTGTTTTTATAAGCCAGCCCCCTGAAAGGGGGAGAGGTGGCATCTGCCCGAAACAGGCGATGCGGGTGAAGAAATCGTTTATCTTCAGGTTTAGCGCATAAAGCTCGCCCTTTCTGTCTCGCATTGCCGGCCATCTGACTGGGGTTTTGCATGTTACATCTTCTCGGGCACGTTGATCTTGAACATGGTCAGCACGTTGAAGATGGCATTCTTCACGCCGATGCACAGGGCCAGACGTGCCTGCTGCACAGCGGGGTCTGCACCCTGAATGCGGCAGTTGCCATAGAAGCGGTGGAAGGCGCTGGCCAGATCAATGACAAAGCGATTGATGCGGCTGGGGTCGTACTTCTCGGCGGCCATGACGATCTCCTGCGGGAAGGCGGCCAGCATCCGGATGAGGTCCATCTCGGAAGGCTCGGTCAGCAGGGTGGCGTCCACCTTCTCGGCACCGGCAAACTGCACGCCCTCGCTCTCCATCTTTTTCAGGATGGAGCAGATGCGGGCATGGGCATACTGCACATAGTACACCGGGTTGTCGTTGTCGGTCTTGACGGCCTGATCCAGATCAAAGTCGATGCCGCTGCCTGCATCGTGCATATTGAACAGGAAGCGTGCGCTGTCGATGGGCACCTCTTCCAGCAGGTCGGTCAGGGTGATGGCGTTGCCGGTGCGCTTGGACATACGGACAGGCTGGCCGTCCCGCATCAGGTTGACCATCTGCATCAGCACCACGTCCAGATCCTCGCCATGCAGGCCGATGGCGTCCATGGCGCCCTTCATCCGGGCCACATGGCCGTGATGATCTGCACCCCAGACGTCGATGGCCTTGGCAAAGCCGCGGGTGGCCAGCTTGTTGTAGTGGTAGGCGATATCGGCGGCAAAGTAGGTGGGAATGCCGTTGGCGCGAACCAGTACCTCGTCCTTGGCCTCCTCCTCAGTTCCGTCCTCGGTCTTTTTCTTGTTCACCGTGCCGTACTTGGCAGCGTACTGGGCGCTGCGGTACATGATGGCACCGTCCTCTGCCTTATAGCATGCGCCCAGCTCCAGCAGCTTATCCACCACGGCCATCACCGCGCCGGACTCGTGCAGGGTGCTCTCATGGAACCACACATCGTAGTCGATGCGGTACTTGCCCAGATCACGCTTCAGGGCGGCAATGTTCTTGGGCAGGGCATAGGCCACCAGAGCGTCCTTCAGCTGTGCGAAGGCTTCGCTGGCAAACAGGGTCTCTTCGTCCATACCCTGGCAGGCGGCAACGTACTGGTCGCCGTTGATGTCGGCAAACTCACCCGCCAGCACCTTGATGTCGCCGCCCTGATAGCACTCGGCGGGCAGAGGGAAGGTCTCCTCGCCGCAATACTTCTGCAGGTAGCGCACGGCAAGGCTCTTGCCGAACTTCTGGATCTGGTTGCCGGCATCGTTGACATAGAACTCACGGGTCACATCATAGCCGGACCAGTCCAGCACAGCGGCCAGACAGTCGCCCAGAGCGCCGCCGCGGGCATTGCCCATGTGCATAGGACCCGTCGGATTGGCGGAAACAAACTCCACATTATACTTGGCACCCTTGCCGTGGTCGGTGCGGCCATACTCCTTGTTGGAGCAGGCACCCAGCACCACACTGGCCCAGAAGGACGGAGCCAAAAACAGGTTGATGAAGCCGGGGCCAGCCATCTTCCACCTTGGCAAACACGCTGTTCGGTCGATGGTCGGGCAGATGTGCCAGCAGCGCATCCGCGATCATCTGGGAGCCTTGCGCCAGCTGCGTGCACCGGCCATGGCGATGTTGGAGGCGATATCGCCGTTCTTGGTATCGGCGGGGATCTCCACGATGAAGGCGGGCAGCTCGGCTTCCGGCAGAGTGCCATCGGCCATGGCGGCCTTGGCGGCAGCGGCAGCAGCGCGTGCCTCGTCCAGCGCAGCCTGACGGGGGTTATAGTTCTGGTAGATCTTTTCAAATTCAGTCATTGGTCTGGTTCCTTTCACAGTCTGGGGAAATATCTCAGTTTACGTGGGTCACGGTCACTTCAAGGCGGTTGCGGCTCACAAGCTCGGCGCTGTTGGCATCCAGCAGGTAGCCGAACTTTGCGATGCCGCCCTTCTCGGTCAGGCCGCACTCGATCTCGTCGGCGGTCACGCCCAGCGTCATGGAGCCGTAGCCGGTCTCGTAGTGGCAGAGGTTGCGCTTGCCCTTTTCGATGAGCAGCTGGGTACCGGCCCCGCCGCCCTTGCCAAAGCGCAGCATGGCCACCCGGCTGCCGTCGGCGGCAATTTTCAGGGTGGTGGTGCAGCCCTCGTAGCCGGTGGTCTCCGTTTCTTTATAGGTAATGTAGTAGCTGCCGCCCTTCTGCACGAACTGGCCCCGGGTCATCAGCTCCACAAACTCTTCCTTTTCTTCTTGCTCCATCAGGCTCTTTCACATGCTGCTCAATGCGGCTCTTGATGCGGATGATATAATTTTCCTTCAGTGGTTTGCTCACAGTTTTGCGTCCTTATCAGTATTTATCAATGGCGATCTGATCCACCGGGCCGCCCTTGTACTCGCCCAGGAACAGGTCTGCCGTCTGCACAAAGCTGTCCGGCACATCGCTCACGTAGAAGTGCGCCTGACCCTCGTGCTCCTGCGCCGCTTTCAGGCCGCGCTCGGAGAGCATCTGTTCCAGATGGTGGGCGGCGGTCTTGGCCGGGTCCACCAGCGTCACGCTCTGGCCCATGAACTCGCCGATCATGGTCTTGAGCAGCGGGTAGTGGGTGCAGCCCAAAATCAGGGTGTCCACACCGGCCTCACGCACCTCGGTCAGGTACTGAGCGATCACCAGCTTCGTCACCTGCTGTCGGCTCTCCTCGCTGTGGTCCACATAACCGGCCTCCACCAGCGGAACGAACAGCGGGCAGGCCTGGGCGGTGATCTCCACCCCCGGCACCAGCTGACGCAGCAGCTTTTCGTAGCTGCGGGAGCGGATGGTGGCAGCCGGTGCCGATGACGCCGATGCGGCGGTTGCGGGTAAAAAGGCTGCTTCCCGGGCGGCAGCATCCACCACGCCCAGATACGGCACCGGCAGCTTTGCCGCTTCTGCAGCCGGGTAGGTACTGGACACGGTGCCGCAGGCCGCCATGATGCACTTTACATTTTTAGAAAGCAGGAATGCCACGTCCTGACGGGCATACTGCAGGATGGTCTCCGGACTGCGGCTACCGTAGGGGACGCGGCCGGTATCACCGAAGTAGACGATATTCTCGTTGGGGAGGCGCTTGCGCAGCTCCCGCACACCGGTCAGGCCGCCAAGGCCGCTGTCGAATACGCCGATCGGACGGTTATCCATGCTGCTTTTTTTCCTTCCTTTCCAGAGCCAGTGCAATCAGCCGGTCGATGAGCTGCGGCACCGGCAGGCCCTCGTGCTCCATCAGCTTGGGATACATGCTGATGCTGGTAAAGCCCGGCAAGGTGTTGACCTCGTTGAGCAGCACCCGGCCGGTGCCGTGCTCCACAAAGAAGTCGCAGCGGGCCAGCCCCTCGCAGTTCAGGGCAGTGTAGGCCATGGCGGCGTAGGTCTTTACCTCGTCCAGCTTTGCCTCCGGCAGGTGGGCCGGGATGACGGTCTGGCTCACGCCGTTCTTGTACTTGTCGTCGTAGGTATAGAACTCGGCACCGGCAAGGATCTCGCCCGGACGGGTAGCCACGGCGGGGTCGGAGCCGATCACGGCGCACTCCACTTCCTGACCGTCCACAAAGGCTTCAAACACCACCTTGCGGTCGTTTTCCAGTGCAAGGTCGATGGCCTTCTTCAGCTCCTCGCGGCTGGACACCTTGGAGATGCCCACGCTGGAACCGGCATTTGCGGGCTTGACGAACACCGGCCAGCCCAGCTTCTGTTCCACACCCTCACACACGCCTTCCAGATCGGACTCGATCTCCCAGCGGTCGGCAGCCAGCCATCTGGTGTGGGGCACACCGTTGGCCTTCGAACAGAGCATTGGCCACGGCTTTGTCCATGCACACCGCGCTTGCCAGCACGCCGCAGCCCACGCAGGGGATGCCTGCCAGCGCAAGCAGCCCCTGCACGGTACCATCCTCGCCCCACAGGCCATGGAGCACCGGGATGACCACATCCACATGCACTTTTTCCACATGGCCTTCCGGGGTGAACAGGATCATGCCGTGGTCGGCGCGGTCCGGACTGATGACGCAGGGCCATGTTGCCTGCCAGCTCTTCCCAGCTGCCATCGGCCATCTGGGCGGCCGTGGCTTCGGTGTACAGCCAGCGGCCCTCCTTGGTGATGACCACAGTGAGCACCTCATATTTTTCACGGTCAATGTTGTTGACGAAGTTGCCCACAGAAACGCGGCTGACCTCGTGCTCGCTGGACATACCGCCGAACAGCAGCACAACGCACATTTTTTCAGACTGCATGATAACTCTCTCCTATTTATAAAGCCCAAGACCTGGGTGGGATATAACCGGTAAAAATGCCGTTCTGGCTTATTATACAATATCTATGCGCGCGATGCAAGCAGAATGCCAAAAAGCCTGCCGGCGGGTAAAAGAGATATTTTTCAAAAAAACTTTCTGAAAATCGCAAATTTCCGCTTGACGGATGGAAAAGGCGTGGTACAATGATATCACCTCTTTTGCGGGGTTATTAAGTGCGCCTGTTTTACAGATGCCACCCGCAACCCGAGGGAGGTTCAAAACGACCGTTATAATGGAGGTGTCAACAAATGACCGTTAAAATCACTCTGGCCTGCACCGAGTGCAAGCAGCGCAACTACAACACCACGAAGAACAAGAAGAACAACCCCGATCGTCTCGAGATGAAGAAGTATTGCCGCTTCTGCAAAAAGCATACCGTTCACCGCGAGACGAAGTAAGAAAGGCGGACGCAACATGGCTGACAAAACCGAGAACAAGCCGGGCTTTGTGGCCAGAGCAAAGGCCGCTGTGAAGAACTTCTTTGGCACGCGTGTGCCAAGTTCTTCCGCGACACCAAGAGCGAGCTGAAGAAGGTGGTGTGGCCGTCCAAAGAGGACGTCAAGACCAACACCGTCGTCGTGCTCGTCACCGTCGCCATCGCAGCGGTCGTGATGATCCTGCTGGATGCCATTTTCGGCGGCATCCTGGGCCTGATCATCGGCGCCTGAGAATCATCTTGAAACGGAGGGCAGACCAAAATGGAAGAACAATCCAATGAGGCACTTTGGTATGTAGTGCATACCTATTCCGGCTATGAGAACAAGGTCGCGAACGACCTGCAGACCATGGTGGAGAACCGTCATCTGCAGGATCTGATCTGCGATATCAAGGTTCCCGTCGAGATGGTTCCTGAAATCGACAAGAACGGCAAGCAGAAGATGGTGGAGCACAAGCTCTTCCCCGGCTACGTTCTGGTCAAAATGGTGATGAACGACGATACCTGGTACGTCGTGCGCAACACGCGCGGCTGCACCGGCTTCGTCGGTCCCGCCTCCAAGCCCGTTCCCCTCTCCCCTGAAGAAGTAGAGAAGATGGGCGTAGAAAAGGCTGCACCGCTTACTGTTGACTTTGCTGTCGGCGATACTGTGCAGATCACCGCCGGTCCTCTGGAAGGCTTTATGGGCCTTGTGGAGGAGATCGATACCGAGAACTTCAAAGTGAAGCTCAAGGTCAACATGTTCGGCCGCGAAACTCCCGCAGAAGTGGAGCTTGGTCAGGTCGAGCTGCCGTAACCAACCGGCAAGGAACGTTTACCAAGGTAAGACCGCAGTGCGGTTCTTATAGAGCGTGTGCACTGGGCACATGCTCGTGGGAGGTACGGAGACACCGTACCGCAACTCACCACAGATTTTTGGAGGTGCATTTATCATGGCACAGAAAGTTACTGGCTACATTAAGCTGCAGATCGAGGCCGGCAAGGCAACTCCGGCTCCCCCCTGTTGGCCCTGCTCTGGGTCAGAAGGGCGTCAACATCATGGCGTTCACCAAGGAGTTCAACGAGCGTACCAAGAACCAGATGGGTTATGTGATCCCCGTCGTCATCACTGTGTATGCTGACCGCTCCTTCAGCTTCATCACCAAGACTCCTCCGACAGCCGTTCTGATCAAGAAGAAGGCAGCTGGCATCAACACCGCTTCCGGCAAGCCCAACAAGGAAAAGGTCGCTACTCTGACCGCCGCTCAGGTGGAAGAGATCGCCAAGACCAAGATGCCCGACCTGAACGCTGCTTCTCTGGAAGCTGCATGCAGCATGGTTCGCGGCACCTGCCGTTCCATGGGTATCACCGTCGAGGGCTGAGACATAAACAGTGGGAGGGCATAACACTGCCCGCATGACCACACAGGAGGATATACAATGAAACATGGCAAGCATTATGTCGACGCTGCAAAGCTGATCGATTCTACTAAGGCATATGATGTGAACGAGGCCCTGGAGCTGGCTTGCAAGACCGCTTCTGCCAAGTTCGATGAGACCATCGAGCTGCACGTCCGTCTGGGCGTTGACGGCCGTCACGCTGACCAGCAGGTCCGCGGCGCTGTCGTTCTGCCCAACGGCACCGGCAAGACCGTGCGCGTGTGCGCCATCGCCAAGGGCCCCGCAGCTGCCGCTGCTGAGGCTGCTGGCGCTGATATCGTCGGTGATGACGAGCTGATCGCAAAGATCGCCGGCGGCTTCATGGATTTCGACGTTGTCGTGACCACTCCCGATATGATGGGCCGCGTTGGCCGTCTCGGTAAGGTCCTGGGCCCCCGCGGCCTGATGCCGAACCCCAAGGCCGGCACCGTTGCTCCTGATCTGGGCAAGGCTGTTTCCGAAGCCAAGGCTGGTAGGATCGAGTACCGCCTGGACAAGCAGAACATCATCCATGTGCCCGTGGGCAAGGCTTCTTTCGGTGCAGAGAAGCTGTACACCAACCTGGACACTGTGATGGAGGCTATTGCCAAGGCAAAGCCCGCTGCAGCAAAGGGTACCTACTTCAAGAGCGCTACCATCGCCACCACCATGGGCCCTGGCATCCGTCTGAACACCCTGAAGTACGGTGTCTGATTTGAAGTTCTGATCGTTTTTCTGCCGTTCGTATGGGCGGCAGAAAAATTTTGTCAGAATTCAAAAAAGACTTGACAACTCCGCACGTTTGCGGTAAAATAATCATGCTGTTTTTGAGACAGCAGGTACTGGAGTCCAGTGTAAGGCTATGCCGCCTGCCGAGAAACGTGCGTAAAGTTGCTTTATGCCTCTTTCTCGGCCAAGTGCGGGAAAGAGGCTTTTTTTTTCATGCTAGACTCCGGTTTTCGATACAAGTTTTTGAAACGAGGTGAAACCGAATGCCCAGTGCAAAGATTCTTTCTGAGAAGCAGGCTTATGTCGCTGCTCTGAAGGCAAAGTTTGAGAGTGCGGTTTCCGGCTGCGTCGTCGCTTACGGCGGCATTAACGTCGAGAACGACACCAAGCTCCGTAAGGAGCTGCGTGAGGCAGGCGTCGATTACATGGTCGTGAAGAACACCATGCTGCGTCTGGCTGTCAAGGGTACCTCCCTGGAGGGCCTGGCTGAGCAGTTCAAGGGCGATACCGCTATCGCTTTTGCTCACGAAGCGGACCCCATGTCCGCTGCCCGCATCCTGTGCAAGTACCAGGATGGCGATAAGTCCAAGAAGTTCGTCGTGAAGGCTGGCTTCATGGAAGGCAAGGTCATGGACGCAGCTGAGACCAACGCAATCGCAAAGCTGCCCAACCGCGAAGGCATGCTGTCCATGTTCGCAGGCGCCCTCACCAGCACTCTGTCTGGTCTGGCCGTTGCAATGCAGGCTTATGCCGACAAGCAGGAGGAGCCTGCAGCCTGATTGCCGCGTGACTGCTGCTTAAACAATTCATGAAATCTAACAAACAAAACCATTGATATTGGAGGGTTACTACTATGGCTTCTGAGAAGATTACTGCCATCATCGACTCCGTTAAGGAGCTGTCCGTTCTGGAGCTGAAGGAACTGATCGACGCTTACTGCGAAGAGTTCGGTGTTTCCGCTGTTGCTGCTGCTGCTCCGCTGCTGCTGGCGCTGCTGCTGCCGCTGAGGAAGAGAAGACCGAGTTCGACGTCATCCTGGCTTGCCGACCAGCAAAAGCGGCTGGGCGTGGACTATTTTGATTTTTACCTGATGCACTCCCTGCACAAGGCCCGCTACGACGAGGCCAAGGCCCTGGGCATCGTGGACTGGCTCTGGGAGCAGAAAGCCGCCGGCACCATCCGCAGCCTGGGCTTCTCCTGCCACGATCATTCGGCGGGCTTTGAGCACATCCTGCGGGATCAGCCCTGGGATTTCTGCCAGCTGCAATACAACTATCTGGACACGGACGACCGCGCCGAGGAGATCTCCGGTGACCGCGGCTACCAGCTGACCGAGGAACTGGGCGTCCCCCTCATCATCATGGAGCCCATCAAAGGCGGCACCCTGGCCACCCTGCCCCCGGACGCCGAAGCCCCCTCAAGGCCCTGCGCCCGGAGGCCAGCGCCGCTTCCTGGGCACTGCGCTGGGTGGGCAGCCACCAGAATGTCCATGTCATCCTTTCCGGCATGAGCGCGGAAGACCAGCTGGAAGATAATCTCAAAACGTTTGAGCATTTTGAGCCGCTTTCCACCGAAGAGACGCAGGCCGTGGAAAAGACCGCTGCCATCCTGCACAGCCGGATCAAGATCGGCTGCACCGGCTGCCGCTACTGTATGCCCTGCCCCATGGGCGTGGACATCCCGGACAACTTCAGCATCTGGAACAAACTTTCCATGTTCGGCCAGAAAGACGCCATCAAAAAGCAGTGGGCGGCCCACTTCCCGGACGCCGAAAAAGCCAGCCACTGCGCGCGCTGCGGCAAGTGTGAGGGCGTCTGCCCCCAGAAACTGCCCATCCGCGCCTCGCTGGCCCAGCTGCAGCAAGAGCTGGACGCGCTCTGATTTTTGCCCCATACAAAAAAGGACGCCTGACTTCTGCCGTCAGGCGTCCTTTTTGCTTGCTTCCAGTTACCACAGCCGGATGACCTTGATCACGCCCTCGGCTTTGTCACGGGCGATCTCCAGGTGCTTCTGCAAAGCATCGGCGGCGGTGTTCCAGTCGCCCTTGGTAGCGGCATCCAGAATTTCCAGATGTTCTTCACAGGTCTGCTCCCGGTTGATCATGCTCACCTTGCCGGTCATGATGCGGAAACGGGTGTTCAGGCCGGTGATGCGGTCGTAGGCCGAGCGCAGATACTTGTTGGGCAGGGTGCTCATCAGCAGCTCGTGGAAATCATCGTCCGCTTTGCAGAAATCATCAATGCGGTCCGGGTTATGCATCAACTCGGTAAACGCGGCCAGCTCCTCCTGCGGGATCTCGCGGCCATAAGTCCTCAGGGCATAGGGCTCCACCAGCAGACGCATCTCAAACATGCTGTGCACGTCTTCTTCGGTGATCCCGGACACCATCAGGCCCTTTTTGGGCAGGATGGTGATGAGGCCCTCCTGCTCCAGCCGGCCCAGCGCGTCCCGCATGGGGGTGCGGCTGATGTTGCCCATCTCGGCGCAGAGCTTCTGCTCGTTGAGAAACTCGTTGGGACGGTACTCGCAGTTCAGGATTTTGGTTTTCAGGTACTGGTACGCCTGAAGTTTCAAGCTCAGCTTTGCCTGGGATTCCATCTCTTTCATCATCTTCTCCTATATCTCCGGGGATCTTTCAAGCAAAAATACCCCGCCCACCCACAACGTTCCAACCGGAAGCAGCGCTCTGGGTACGGCAGGTTGTATCCCTGAAACAATCCAACGAATCTGTTCTTCTTATTATCACACAAGGTATCATTTATTACAAGACTTTTCGCAAAACTTTGGTGCGTTTTCCGTTTTAACCAGATATATTGTCTCTGTTTTGAGTATTTTGACAAACGTTTTTGTGTGCTTGTCACCAGTTTCGCGCTCTTGTTTTGCATCCATGTGTAAATTGTGGTACACTACCCGGTAGAAAGAAGGTTTTTGCATGGCACGAAGCGACGGCTACAACACCAAAACACGCCAGCTCATCCTGGATTATCTCATCAATAACCGCCAGCACGCAGTCAGCGCGTCCAACATTCTGGCCCACCTGGAAGAGCAGGGCGCGGCCCCCAACCCCACCACGGTCTACCGCTATCTGGATAAACTGGCCGGGGAGCAGCGGGTGATGAAATACGTGGCGGACAAGGGCGAAAAAGCCGTGTTCCAGTATGTGGACGAGGGCCGCCACTGCCGGGAGCACCTGCACCTCAAGTGCGTGCGGTGCGGCCACATCTACCACCTGGACTGCCATTTCATGGATGAAGTGCGGGGCCACCTGATGGCGGAGCACGGCTTTACCCTGCAGTGCGAGGGCAGCGTTTTGTACGGTTTGTGCCGCAGCTGCGCCGCAAAGGAAGCCGAAACCGTTCACCCTGCACAAACCGAAAAAATTGTGAATCCCCGATTGACACGGCAGAAAAGCCGTGATACAATTCGGTCAAGAAAAAGCGTTGACCGGGAAAAGTAAGGTCCACGCGGCCCTCTTCCAGAGAGCGCGGGCAGGTGCAAGCCGCGCAGAGAGCCGGACCTGAACGAACCCCCGTGAGCTTCCCCTGAACCCGCCTCGGGCGCGTAGTAGGGGCAGACGTGCGCCGCTCGTTATCGCGGCAGTGCTTTCAACGGGGAGAGCGCACAAAAGTGACTGGCGCCCCTGTGCGCCGGTAATTTAGGTGGCACCACGGATACGGCAGCATTCGTCCTAGCAAATGGGATGATTGCTGCCGTATTTTTTGTTTGGTTTGATTTGTTTCAGAGGGGTAAGAAGTATGTGTTGTGTTATGGGTTACACGGGGCACGACCTGAGTGCCGCCAAATTCAAAGAATATCTGATGCGCACCGTCTCGCGCGGGCCGGACGACCAGCGTGTGGTGGAAGGGCCTTTCGGCCTGATGGGCTTTGGCCGCCTTGCCATCATGGGCCTGACGCCGGAGGGAATGCAGCCGTTCTACCGCGGGGCCGACTGCGTGGTCTGCAACGGTGAGCTGTACGGCTTCCGGTTCGAGAAAGAGATTTTGAAGCGCCGGGGCTACAAGTTCACCTCCGACTGCGACTGCGAGATTTTGCTGCCGCTCTACTATGAATATGGCCTCGATATGTTCCGCCACATGGACGCCGAGTTTGCTCTGATTCTGTACGATTCCCGCAAGGATCGTCTGATCGCGGCCCGCGACCCCATCGGCATCCGGCCGCTGTTCTACGGCTACTCCAAGTCCAGCCACCAGATCGCGTTCGCCTCCGAGATGCAGAACCTCATTGGCTGGTGCGACGACATCCGCCCGTTCCCCATTGGCAGCTACTACTGCGATGGCCGCTTTGTCCGGTATGAGGACATCGCCGATGTGCCGGCCCCCATGGAGGGACATGCCCACCATCCTGAAAAACATCCGCGAAAAGCTCATTGCGGGCGTGGAGAAGCGGCTGGACGCCGATGCCCCGGTGGGCTTCCTGCTCTCGGGCGGCCTCGACTCCTCGCTGGTCTGCTCCATTGCGGCCAAAAAGCTGGGCAAGCCCATCCGCACCTTTGCCATCGGCATGGACACCGACGCCATCGACCTGAAATATGCCCGCCAGACCGCAGAGTATCTGGGCAGCGAGCACCATGAGATCATCATTAACCGGGACATGGTCCTCAACAGCCTGGAAGAAGTCATCCGGCTGCTGGGCACCTGGGATATCACCACCATCCGCGCCAGCATGGGCATGTATCTGCTGTGCAAGGCCATCCACGAGCAGACCGACGTCCGCGTGCTGCTGACGGGTGAAATTTCCGATGAACTGTTCGGCTATAAGTACACCGATTACGCTCCCACCGCCGACGCGTTCCAGCAGGAGAGCCAGAAGCGCATCCGGGAGCTGTACGCAGAAGGAAAGCACCACCTTGCGCACTACGTCCGTCTCAAAGGTGGGGTCGGTCTGGGCGATGCACTGGCACATGGCCTGTTCCACCCGGTTGATGAACAGCCCCTGCCGGGAGCCGGAGAAGAGCACGCTGATCTCGGCCTGATGCGCGGTGAAGGCGCGGAACATCTCCCGCGCAAGCCACTCGGTGCGCTCGCTCACATCGCTGGCGGTCAGGCGGGGCAAGCTTTCCACCACCGCGTGCACCATCTCGTCCTCCATGGCGTTGGCCAGCGCATAGATATCCTGATAATGGGCGTAGAATGTGGATTTATTGATGCAGGCACGGTCGCACAGCTCCTTGACACGGATCTTTTCCACCGGCTTTTCGCGGCGCAGCTCCATAAAGGCCTGCTTGATGGCGCGCTCGGTCTTTTCAATGCGGATATCCAGAAAACCCACCTCTTTTGCATTTTTGTTGATTTTCCAACATTTTTCCGGTTTTGCGGATAGACAAGCCCCGCAGCCCTTTTTATACTGGGTATAAGCGGAGCGGCGTTACTCCTTGCGGTACAAAAGCCCCTGCTGCTCCAAAGCCGTGCGGATGCGGGCAAAGGTGTCCTTGTCCGGGCAGCGCAGGGTGTGCAGGTGCACGCCGCCGGTCATGCGGCTCAAAAGGCTCTCGGGTGCATCCGCAGCCTGACGGATAAAGTTATCCACGTCGTACCGGTTGCACAGGTTCAAGGTGGCGCGGATCTCGCCGTACAGGCTGTTTTCCACCGCCACATCCACCACCGTGCCGCCCTGATCCACCACGGTGTACAGCTCCCGGCGCATCTCCTCCTGTGTGCGGTGCACACAGGCCAGAATGCCGGTATAGCCCTTCTCCGCCGGGTGCAGCTGGTAGCCCCGGGGGGTGGCATCGATCTGCGCCCCACCGGCGCGCAGCAGCGCCACATCCCCTACCACGATCTGCCGCGACACCCCCAGCTCTGCCGCCAGCGTGCTGGCACTTAAAGGGGCACCGGCGCTGTTCAGCCGGGTCAGGATGCGTTCTCTGCGCTGTGCTGCATTCATAGGGGGTCAGGCTTCCTTTCCGTAAAACGACTTTTCTCTCCTTATTGTAGCAAAACGCGGCAAAATGTGCAAGGTTATTCCAATCTCAGCTTTCTGAACAAAGGCTTCCCCCGGAAGGGGGAAACCTATCTCCAAAGGGTAAAGGCTTTTGCGCCGGTCACGCCGCAGGCGTTGCTTTATTCTACCCGCAGCAGGGTGGCGTAATTGGAGGGCAGCTGCACCTTCATGCGGTCCCACTCGGTGGAGACCAGCACCTCCTGCGCACCCACGGTGTCCGCCAGCAGGTCGGTGACCTTGGCGGTTTCCACCGGCAGCTGGAACTCCAGCTGTGCGGGGGTATCGCCGTTGTTCAGCACCGCTACCACCGCCTTGCCGTCCAGCACCCGGGCAAAGGCGTAGCACTGGGTGGTGAGCTGCAATTCTTTTACCTCGCCGTAGGTCATTTCCGGCAATTCAGCCTTGCATTTCCCCAGCGCTTTGTATACACTGGTAACAGGATTTGTACGTTCTGCATCAGCGTAGTCACTGAGCTCCAGACAGGGGCGCAGCGGCCAGTCGCTGCCCCACTCCTTTTTGCCCTCGATGCCGAACTCCGAGCCGTAGTAGATGGACGGAATGCCCCACAGGCTGTACACCAGAATGGCGATATGCCGGATGTGCTCCCGGTTGCGCAGCTTGTTGGGCAGGCGCTCCACATCGTGGTTATCCGAGAAGAGATACAGCCGGGTGTCGTGGCACAGCCCCTGCAGCCGGCGCATGGTGTGGGCAATTTCAAAATAGTTGTGGTCGTTGTGGCCGCTCCACAGGCCCTTGTGCAGCTCGTAGTTGGTGACCGAGTGCAGCATTTCCGGGTTTGCCCAGCGGCTGTAATCGCCGTGGATGACCTCGCCCATCAGCCAGAACTCCGGCTTTACCTCGTTTGCCAGACGGCGCAGCCCGCGCATGAAGTCGAAATCCAGCACGTCGGCTGCGTCCAGACGGATGCCGTCGATGTCGAACTGCTCCACCCAGAAGCGGACGGTATCATAATGGTACTGCTGCACCTCCGGGTTGCGCTGGTTCAGCTTGACCAGCAGGTTGTAGCCGCCCCAGTTGCCGTAGGAAAAGCCGTCGTTGTACTCGTTGTTGCCCCAGAAGTTCACATCGCAGAACCAGTCCTTATAGCGGGCGTTCTCGCGGTTTGCTTTCAGGTCCTGGAACGCGAAGAAATCGCGGCCCACATGGTTGAACACGCCGTCCACGATGACCCGCTGCCCGCGGGCGTGGCAGGCCGCCACAAAAGCCTTGAACTCCTCGTTGGTGCCAAGGCGGCGGTCCACCAGACGGTAGTCGATGGTATCGTAGCCGTGGGAGCCGCTCTCGAACAGCGGGCCGATGTAGATGGCCGTGCAGCCCAGCTTTGCCGCGTGGGCTGCCCATGCTTCCAGCTTTGCAAAAGCGCCCGGGGTGGGCTGGCCGTCGTTTTCGTGCGCACAGCCGCACAGCCCCAGCGGATAGATGTGATAAAATACTGCTTCGTCATACCAAGCCATGATCATTCGCTCCCATTCTGTTGCTCTAAAAAGTTGCACCGCCCGCAAGGCGGTAGCAACAGTATACCACACCCTCTGGCAAATATGTGTATTTTTGCCGATTTTTGTCAAGATTCGCTAAGATTATCGGCTACTGTGCCGGTAAAAAGGCGTTTTTCTTGGATAGTTTGCCCAAACAGCCTTGTATCAACCGGCGCACACCGCCGGTCAACATAGAGAAGTAAGGAGATCTTTGCATGAATTACCCTGTGATCCCCCGCACGTTTTTCAGTGGCGACTGCTTCGATGCCTACCGCATTCTGGGTGCGCACCCCTGCACCGACCCAAACGGCGCCGAGGGCTGGCGTTTTGCCGTGTGGGCACCCGGTGCCACCGCCGTGGAGGTGTGCGGCGGCTTTGACGGCTGGGAGCGCGGCGTGCCCATGGAAAAAGCCGATACCGGCGTGTGGAGCGCATTCGTCCCCGGCCTTGCGGAGGGCGAGCTGTACAAATACCGCGTGCATGGCGCGGACGGCAGCACCGTGATGCGCAGCGACCCCTACGCCTTTGCCACCGAGCTGCGCCCCGGCACCGCCAGCAAACTGACAAAGCTGGATTTCACCTTTGACGACACCGCGTGGATGGAGCGGCGGGACAAATGCCGCAACCGCCCGCTGAACATCTACGAGCTGCACGCCGGCAGCTGGAAGCACAAGCCCGGTGCCACCCAGCCGGACGGTTCGGACGGGTGGTATAACTACGAGGAGCTGGCGCGGGAGCTGATCCCGTGGCTGCTGGAGCACCACTTTACCCATGTGGAGCTGCTGCCGCTGGCCGAGCACCCCTTTGACGGCAGCTGGGGCTACCAGACCACCGGCTACTTCTCGGTGACCAGCCGCTACGGCACCCCCGCCCAGTTTGCGGGCTTTGTCAACGCCTGCCACCGCATGGGCATCGGCGTCATCATGGACTTTGTGCCGGTGCACTTTGCCGCCAACGCCGACGCACTGGCAAAGTTTGACGGCACCTACCTGTACGAGTACGACAGCGACGTGGGACAGAGCGAGTGGGGCACCTGCAACTTCAACTACTACCGCCGGGAGGTGTGCAGCTTTTTGAACAGCGCTGCCGCCCTGTGGATGGACGTATACCACTGCGACGGCATCCGCATGGATGCCATCTCCCGGGCGCTGTACTGGCAGGGCGACCCCAACCGCGGCGTAAATCAGGGCGCGGTGAACTTTTTGCGCAGTTTGAACCACGGGCTGAACGAGCGCTGGCCCACCGGCATCTACATGGCGGAGGATTCCACCAACTTTTTAAAGGTGACCGCCCCCACCCGCTACGAGGGCGTGGGCTTTGACTACAAGTGGGACATGGGCTGGATGCACGACACGCTGGACTACTTTGCCACCCCCTTCGGCGAGCGCCCGGGCTGCTACGGCAAGCTGCTGTTCAGTATGCACTACTTCTACAACGAGCTGTACCTGCTGGCGCTGAGCCACGATGAGGTGGTGCACGGCAAAAAGACCATCATTGATAAGCTGTGGGGCACCTACGCGGAAAAATGCGCCCAGCTGCGCACCCTGTATTTTTATATGTACACCCATCCCGGCAAAAAGCTGAACTTTATGGGCAACGAGCTGGCACACTTCCGGGAGTGGGACGAAAAGCGGGAGCTGGACTGGAATCTGCTGGAATACCCCTTCCACGATGCGTTCCAGAAGTACTTTGCCGCTCTGAGCCGCACCTACGCCTCTGAGCCTGCTTTGTATGACGGCGAGTACAACCCGGACTGCTTTGAGTGGGTGGCCAACGAAAGCTGCGCCGAGGGCGTGTACGCATGGCTGCGCAAGGGGCGCGGGCAGAACCTGCTCTGCGTGATGAACACCCAGGACCACGCCCACAAAAAGTTCCCCCTGTACCTCAAGTTCCCCTGCAGCGCAGAGCTGGTGCTGGACACCGAGGCCGGCACTTGGGGCGGCGTGCACAAGGCGCACCGCAAGCAGAGCTTCCACACCACCGACGGCGGCGTGTTCGGCAGGGACTACACCCTGACGCTGGACCTGCCCGCCATGGGCAGCTATCTGCTGCGGCTGTCCCCGGAAGCCCCCAACCCGGACGCCGCCCGCCTGAGCGCCAACAGGGCGCTGGCGCAAAAGCGCAAGGCGGCAAAGGCTGCTAAGGCCGCCGCGGAAGTTTCCGATAAGTAATATTTACGCAAAAATGTCCCGTCTGCTTTGAAAGCGGCGGGACATTCTGCATTTTTCGCCGCTGGGGTGCTGGACAGTGCCCGGGGGAGTTGTTATACTGTAAGGTGTGAAATTTTGCAAGGAGGGTCCTATTCCATGTCCGAACCCATTACAAAGCCCCGCGTTTCCGCTGCGGCGAAAATCGTGCTGGTGCTGGCGGCTGCAGCGGTGCTGCTGGCCGTTTTTGCGCTGGCTGCGCCCGGCAGCAAATTCTTTTTTCCGCTGGTGAGCCTGTGGTGCAACCTTGCCCTGTTTGCCTGTGTGCTGCTGGTGCTGCGGGTGGCGGGAATCAAATTTGACCTCTTCCACAAGGCGGTGCTCGTCGGCCTGTGGGCGGCGGCGCTGGTCTACTTTTTCTGGGCGCTTGGCCGCCGCAGCTTTGTGTATATCTGGGATTACGTCAACTATATCAACAAACAGTACTGGGCCGAAGCCGCCTTTCTGCAAGGCCCGGCGGCGGGCTTCCAGTTCATCTTCGGCTCCTTTGCCGAGGACTACACCAACTTCATCACCCTGTTTCTGGAGTTTCCCTTCTGCCTGAGCGACCGCACCGGCGACAGCTTTGCCTTCTGTCAGGTGTTCAGCATCCTGCCCATGCTGCTGGTGCTGCTGGCAGGGCTTACCATCAAGGTGGGGCAGATGCTGCGGGTGAAAAACCGCTTCTGGTACTTCCTCATCGGCATGACCTGGATGGTCACCTACCCGTGGCTGCGCATGAGCGCCATGCTCAGCCAGCCGGACTGGTTCGGCCTCATCTTCGGCTTCAGCATCCTGCTGCTCACGCTGGACTTCCGGTTTGAAAAGCTGGAGCCGGTGCGCTTCTGCCTGCTGTTTGCCGCCACGGCAGCCATCATCCTTTCCCGCCGGTGGTACTTATATTTTGTGGTGGGCTACTACTTTGCCTACGCGGTGCTGGTGCTGGTAAGCAGCGCGCGCATTGCCCGCGCCGGGCAGAAAAAGCAGGCGCTTTTGCAGGTGCGCAACCTCGTGCTGTTCGGCCTGATGAGCATGGTGGCCATGCTGGTGCTGCTGTGGCCGATGGTCAGCCGCATCCTCGCTTACAGCTACGCCGAGCGCTATTCCTACTATAACGGCGGCGGCTTTGTGGCCGAGATCAGCCTGCAGTTCTGGCGCATGGGTCTGATGAACCTTGTGCTCGTGGGCATGGGGCTGTGGTTCAGCCTGAAAAAGCGCAAAATGCCCGCGCTGCCCTGCCTTGCCGGGCTGGAGATCCTGCTGAGCATGCTGCTGTTCACCCGCATCCAGAACACCGGCTCCCACCAGATGCTGCTGTTCCTCCCGGGGTGGTTTCTCCTGTTTTTGCTGGGCGCAGCGGCGCTGGCCGAGGGCATCAGCCGCTTCCGGGCGACAAAGGTCGTGTTCTGGGTGTTCACCCTCGTGTTTGCCACCTCGGTGCGCTGCTCTCCCCTGACCACCATTGCCCTGCCGGGCTTTCTGGTGGATCACTTCCCGCTGGCAGTCACCGAGGAGTTCGTCCGGCTGGACAAGCTGATCTATGACCGCAGGGATCTGCCGCAGATCAAGGCCATTGCCAACTGGATCGACACCCACTGCGCCGAGGGCGAGATCAGCTACATGATTCCCCACGATATGCTGTACTGCCCGGATCACTTCAAGAACTGCCAGCTGCCCGCAACCCCCATCAACGATAAGCTGGCCTTCGGCTTCTCGGTGCCGGGCACCCACAACTTCCCCATGCAGTTCTTCGAGGCCAAATATGTCCTCACCGCCGACCCCTTCCCCCAGACCTTTGTGGGCAACGGCGAGATGTCCCACAAGCTGAACGAGAGGTTCCTTGCGGTGCGGGACGAGTACTTTGCACAGGAAGCCACCTTTGATATGGGCAACGGCACCACCTTTACCATCTGGCGGCGCACCGTGGCCCCCACCCGCGCCGAGGTGGAGTATTACCTGAGCGCCTTTAAAGAAGAAGATGCCCAGTACCCGGAGATGTTCTCCCAGATCGCAGAAAGCTGGCTGGCCGCCCGCGGGCTGTAACGCCGCTTTTGTAAAAAGGAGTGTTCGACTATGGAACAAACTGCAAACACCATGCCCGCTGCCACTTTAGGGCAGTACAAGGGGCTTGCCTTCACCCGCCGGGTGCGCCCGGTATCGGATAAGGCCGTAGAGGCAGATATCGGCAATCTGGCGCGGGTCCACGCGCCCTTTGTGCCCACTGACGCGCCCGCCGCCCGCGGGATGCGGGTCACGCTGGATTTCGAGGGCTTTCTCGCGGGTGCGCCCATCCCGGACAGCCGGATGGAAGCCGTGACCGTGGTGCTGGGCACCGGGCAGCTGATGCCCGCCGCCGAGGATGCCGTGTACGGTCACTGCGCGGGCGAGACTTTCCGGTTCGATTTCACCTACCCCGCCGATTTCCGGGTGCCGGAGCTTTCCGGCAAGACCGCGCAGTTTGAGATCTGCCTGCACACAGTGGAGCGCAAGCAGGTGCCCCCGGTGGACGATGCCCTTGCAAAATCGCTGGGCTTTGCGGACTTGGAAGCCCTGCGGGAGAGCCTGCGGGAGAAAAAACGCCTTTCCCACGAAGCCAACGCCGACCGCATTGCCGGGGCGGCGCTGCTGGACATGGCGGGCGCGAACCTGACCGTGGAGCTGCCCGCAGAGCTGCTGGCGCAGAACGCCGAATACCAGATGACCCAGCTGCGCCAGCGGCTGCGCAAGAGCCAGATGACCATGGAGCTCTACTGCAAGAGCGCCGGGCTGACCCCGGAGCAGGTGCGGGAGGGCTACCGCAGGGAAGCCGAGCGCCAGCTGCGGGCCATGCTGGCAGTGCGCGCCATCGCCGAAGCCGAAAAGATCACCGTGACCCAGCAGGAGGTGGACGCCGAGATCGCCCGCCTTTCCAAGCTGCACGACACCCCGGAAGAAGAGATCCGCAAGGTGCTGAGCCGGGACGCCATCGCCGCCGCCGTGACCAACCAGAAGGTGCAGCGTTTCCTGCTCGACCACGCCGCCCTTACCTCTGTTGTGGAAAAGGAGTAAGACCATGGGCTTTTTTACCAGAACTGCAATGGATGCCCTGATGAAGACCAGCCATCCCGAGATCAACCGCCGCCAGTGCTGGAATTTGCACCCTCACCGCAAGCCCTGCACGACCTGCAAGGACATCTGCCCCTACGGCGAGGAGATCTTCTCCCGCCCGAACCTCGTCAAGGACTGGGACCCCTGCACCGACTGCGGACTGTGCGTTTCCGCCTGCCGCAGCGGCTGCATTGCGCCTTCGCCCGAGCAGGTGCAGCGGGATACCGCCGCAGCGGACACCGACAACGATACCATCTGGATCGGCTGTGAAAAGTCCAGCCGCAAGAACACCGTGGTGCGCAGCTGCATCTGTGCCCTCTCGTGGGAGGCGCTGGCGTATCTGGCGCTGAACAAAAAGATCGTGCTGGATTTGACCCCCTGCGGGCAGTGCGAGAACGACCTGTGCGCCGAGCAGCTGCGTAAGGAACTGACCCGCCTTGTGGACTTTTTCGGTCAGCCGATGTTTGAAGCGCGGTTCTCGCTGGCGTATGAGGAAAAGGAGTACCCCTACCATGTGCAGGAGCTGACCCGCCGCGAGATGCTGGAACAGGTGAGCCACGGCTCCAAGAGCGGCACCAAAAAGCTGCTGCAGATGCTGCCCGGCCTGCGCAGCGAGGAGGACAGCGGGGTGGACTTCCGCCTGCTGCTGCACCAGCGCACAAAGCAGCTGAAAGCCGCCATGGAAACGCCCCTGCAGTACGGCTACTATATGCCCAAGTTCACCGACAACTGCTTTGGCTGCGGCCGGTGCGAGAAAGCCTGCCGCGCCAACGCCCTGAAGTTTGAGGAGATGCCCAATGGCCAGACCCGCATGGTGCTTACCCCGTGGAAGTGCAGTGAATGCGGCGTGTGCATGAACGTGTGCTCCAACAAGGGCTTTGACGGCATGAAGCTGTACGCTGGGAAACAGCGGGCAAAACAACACGAACGCAAAATGCAAAACCGAAGAAAAGAGGGAATCATCATGACTCATTCGATCACCCGTCGTCAGTTCCTCAAGGCCAGCGGTCTGGCAGCCGTTGGCACCTGTGCAGCCGGTCTGCTGAGCAGCTGCGGCGGCAGTTCTTCCGCTGGCAGCTCCGCGGCTTCCGGTACGGCTTCTGCAGGCGGCAGCAGCTATACCATCCTGTACGACAGCCAGCAGCTTCCCACTCTGAACTACCTGACCACCTCTTCCGACCTGGAGATGCAGGTGGGCGCCAACTGCGTGGACACCCTGGTGGAGTACGACAACAAGGGTGTGATGAAAGAGGGCCTGGCCACCAGCTGGGACTGGGATGTGGACACCCTGACCTGGACGTTCCACCTGCGTGACGAGAACTGGGTGGACTGCAACGGCGAAGTCGTTGCTCCCGTGACCGCGCAGGACTTTGTGGACGCCCTGAAGTACGTCCTGACCCCGGACTACGCTTCCTCCAACGTGGACCTCGTCACCTCCTACATTGCAGGCGCTGACGATTACTACAACTACTACGTCTACCTGGCCAACGCCAACGGCGGCATCGTGGACGATGACGGCACCACCTGCACCGTGGATGCTTCCGGCGTGGTCACCGTGGCAGGCCCGGACGGCACCACCACCTACGCTCCCGTTGATTTTGAGGACGTGGGCGTCCACGCGGTGGATGAGCACACCCTGACCTACACCCTGGCCTACGATTTCCCTGGCTTCCTGAGCCTGCTGTGCTACCTGCCCTATGAGCCCGCTTACGGCCCCCTGCTGGAAGAGGTCGGTGACCAGTTCGCCACCAGTGCAGAGACCACTTACAGCTGCGGCGCTTACTACCTGGCCGAGTACGAGTCTCTGGAGACCTGGATCATGAAGAAGAATCCGGAGAACTACGACGCCGACAGCGTCTTCATCGAGACAGTCAGCCGCATCTACAACGCTGAGGCCAGCGTCAACGGCCCCGAGATGATCAAGCGCGGCGAGATCGACGAGGCTACCATCGGCTCCGACATCCTGGACAGCTGGCTGGCCGACGATACCACCAAGGACATGGTCTCCATGGATCGTCCCAACACCAACTACACCTACTTCTACATGTTCAACTTCTGCCCGCTGCCCCACAATTTCTCCAACGCCACCGTGGACGGCCTGGATGCAGAGTACGAACCCGAGAACTGGGCCAAGGCGATCAACAGCACCAACTTCCGCAAAGCATTCCTGTACGGCATCAACAACGCCGTCACGCTGGCTGTCCAGGCTCCCGAGGGCTACGAGAACTATAAGCTGAACACCGTTACCCCGCCCAGCTTCTGCGCCAACAGCGAGGGCGTGGATTACCTGCAGTGCGGCGACCTGGCCAACATCACCGAGTTCTTTGACGAGGCCAAGGCCAAGGAGTACCGCGATGCCGCCGTGGAGGAACTGACCGCGGCCGGTGCGACGTTCCCCATCAAGGTGCAGCTGCCCTACAACCCCTCCTCTGTGGACTGGGACAAGCAGTGCCAGGTGCTCAAGCAGCAGCTGGAGAGCGTGCTGAACGACGGCTTCAACTTCATCGACATCATCATCACCGCCGGCCCGTCCGACGGCTTCCTGTCCACCGTCCGCCGCAACGGCAAGTTCTGCTTCCTGCTGTGCAACTGGGGTGCCGACTACTCTGACCCCCAGACCGAGTCCGACCCGTTCTATCAGGCCAAGGGCGACCGCGGCAGCCGCTACGCATTCCTGCGCACCGGCGTGGAGGATGGCTATATTACCGGCGAGACTGCTGATGCCGTGCTGAACTACATGAACGCCATTGAGGAGGCCACCGCCATCACCGAGGACATCGACGCCCGCTATGACGCCTTTGCCAACGCCGAGGCTTCCCTCATCAACAACGCTCTGGTCGTTCCCATGGGCATGAGCGTGCCCAAGTATCTGGCTACCCGCCTGAACTACTGGGAGGGCCAGTACGCTTCCACCGGCTTCTCCAACAAGCGCCTCAAGGGCATCCATGTGCTGGATCACTACGTTTCCATGGCCGAGTACGAGGCCAACCGCGACGCCCGCTGAATTTTACATGAAGCAAATTTCATTTTGAACTGACCAGCTTGTAATATTTTCAAAAGCCCTGTATGGTTTTGGCCGTACAGGGTCTTTTTTTATCGCCTTTTCTGATTAATTTTTCAACAAAAATGGGCAAATCACTTTCCAAAAGTAGTTTTTGTTGTATTCTATTCCTATCCGTTATTACAAAACAAAGAGAGAGGGGTGCGCGCAGATATGCTCAAATATCTGGCGAAACGCATCGGGCGCTCGATACTAACCCTGTTTATTATCGTCACGCTCGTTTTCTGCCTTTTGCGGCTGATGCCGGTGGAAGGCTATTTTGCTAACTACGAAAAAATGACCGAGGTGCAGATCCAGGCCGGCCTGCAGTCCATGGGCCTGCTGGACCCGCTCCCGGTGCCAGATCGTCCGTTTCTGGAAAGATGCCCTGCATGGCGACCTGGGCGTGAGCCATATTTATAAGGTCAACGCTTCCGTCACCGGCATCCTGGCCAAGAAGCTACCCATCTCGGTGCAGATGGGTGTATACGCCATGCTGCTGAGCCTTGTCATCGGCATCCCCATGGGCATGTTCATGGGGCGTTTTAAATCCCGCTGGCCGGATAAGATCGGCACCGCCATCATCGTGCTCATCCAGGCAGTGCCCAGCGCCGTGTACTACCTGTACATCCAGATGTATGGCACCACGGCACTGGGCGTGGGCCTGCTGTTTGACGCCTCCAACTGGAAATACTGGGTGCTGCCGGTCTGTTCCATGAGCCTGGGCAACATTGCGTTCTACGCCATGTGGCTCCGCCGCTACATGGTGGACGAGAGCAACAAGGACTACGTCCGCCTGGCACGCGCCAAGGGCGTGAGCGAGAATAAGATCGCGCTGAAGCATATCTTCCGCAACGCCATGGTCCCGCTGGTGCAGTACATTCCCTCCGCGTTCCTGAACACCGTCGTCGGCTCCATCTACATCGAGAGCCTGTACAGCATTCCCGGCATGGGCGGCCTGCTGGTCACCTGTGTGCAGCGCCATGACAACACCCTGGTGCAGGGCATCGTGCTGCTGTACGCCTGCGTGGGCATCATCGGCCTGATCCTGGGCGACCTGCTCATGGTGCTCATTGATCCCCGCATCAGCCTTGGCAAGAAAGAAGGTGGCCGATAATGCTGTTCCGCATCAAAGACGAAAAAAAAGCAAAGAAGCTGGAAGCCCAGCTGAACAAACTGCAGAAAGACGGTCCCGCTGCCTGGGCCAAGCTGCCGGAAGACGAGCTGTTCACCCCCGCCGGGTTCCGTTCCGAGCAGGCCGAAGCCACGGGCTACTCCAACTACAGCTACTGGGGCAGCACGTTCCGCGCGTTCTTTAAGAACAAGCTGGCCGTGGTCCTGCTGGTGGCCCTCATCGCCGTGGTGGCGTTTTTGCCTTCTTCCAGCCCCACCTGCCCGGCCAGGTAGATCCCAACCTCTGCGAGGTGGATCCTGCCACCGGCGTGCAGTACCGCAACATTGCCCCCGGTGAGATGGGCTTTATCTGGGGCTCCAACGCCATCGGCCAGGATCTGTGGGCCCGCATCTGGGCCGGTGCCCGCACCAGTCTGATCATCGCGTTCTTCGTGGCCCTCATCGAGGCCGTGGTGGGCATCACCGCCGGTGTGCTGTGGGGCTATGTGCGCAAGTTGGATTTTTTCTTTACCGAGCTGTACAACATCTGCGATAATGTTCCCTCCACCATCATCCTGATCCTGATCTCCTATGTGGCTTCCCCAGCATCAAAACGCTGATCCTGGGCATGTCCATCACGGGCTGGATCGAGATGGCGCGCTTTATCCGCAACCAGATCCTCATCATCCGCGACCGGGATTACAATGTGGCCTCCCGCTGCATCGGCACCCCCACCAGCCGGATCGTGCTGCGCAACCTGCTGCCCTATCTGGTCAGCGTCATCATGCTACGGATGGCTTTGACCATCCCCGCCGCCATCGGCAGTGAGGTGTTCATCACCTACATCGGCCTGGGCCTCTCGGTGGAGACGCCCTCGCTGGGCAACCTCATCAACGATGGCCGCAAGGTGATGATGCAGGCAGGCCTGCGCTACCAGCTGCTCTACCCCACCATCATCCTCAGCTTTGTCACCATCGCGTTCTATCTGATCGGCAACGCTTTCTCGGACGCTGCCGACCCGAAGAACCACCTGCAATAAAAAAGGAGGGACAGACGATGCAGAAAAATCAGCTGATCCTCTCGGTCAAAGATCTCAACATCAAATTCAACCTCCGTGGAAAAGTCCTCCACGCCATCCGGGGCATCGACCTGGACGTCTACCACGGCGAAGTCCTCGCCATCGTGGGCGAGTCCGGCTCCGGCAAGAGCGTGTTCACCAAATCGTTCATGGGCCTGCTGGACGCCAACGGCTCCATTTCCAGCGGCACCATTGATTACTACGGTGCCGACGACGGCAAGCCCATCCGCCTCTCCGAGCTGACCAAAGAAAAAGACTGGCTCAAGGTGCGCGGCCACGAGATCGCCATGATCATGCAGGACCCCATGACCAGCCTCAACCCCTGAAGACCATCGGCGACCAGATCATGGAGGCCGTGGAGCTGCATCAGGGCCTCAAGGGCAAGGCCGCTAAAGAGAAGACGTTGGAATACCTGCGGGATGTGGGCATCACCGACGCCGAGAAGCGTTTTGACCAGTACCCGCACGAGTTCTCCGGCGGAATGCGCCAGCGCGTCGTCATCGCCATCGCTGTAGCCTGCAACCCGCAGATCCTGATCTGCGACGAGCCCACCACGGCTCTGGACGTGACCATCCAGGCCCAGATCCTCGAGCTGCTGAAGGAGATGCGGGTCAAATATAACCTGACCATCATCCTCATCACCCACGACCTGGGCGTTGTGGCCAATATCGCGGACCGGGTGGCCGTCATGTACGCCGGCGACATCGTGGAGATCGGCACCGCCGACGAAATTTACTATGACCCCCGCCACCCCTACACATGGGCACTGCTTTCCAGTATGCCCCAGATGGGCGTAAAAGGCGAGGACCTGTTCAACATTCAGGGCACCCCCCAACCTGTTTACCGAAATTCACGGCGACGCTTTTGCGCCCCGCAACCCGCAGGCGCTCAAGATCGACTTTGTCAAGCGCCCGCCGTATTTCAATGTAACGCCCACCCACAAGGCTAAAACATGGCTGCTGGACCCCCGGGCGCCCAAGATCGAGCCGCCTGCTGCGGTGAAAAATGCTGAAAGAGGAGGGCATGTGATATGGCAGAAGAACAAAAGCGCGAAGTTCTGGTGGAGGTCAAGAATCTTGCGGTGACTTATGGCTCCGGCCGCAAGGCTTACAAGGCCGTGAGCAACGCCAACTTCACCATTTATAAAGGCGAGACCTTTGGCCTGGTGGGCGAGTCCGGTTCCGGCAAGACGACCATTGGCCGCGCCATCCTGCGCATCCTGCCCACCTCCGGCGGCGAGATCCTCTATAAGGGCCAGAAGATCAACGGCAAGATCTCCCACGCGCTGGACAAACAGATCATCAAAGAGATCCAGATGATCTTTCAGGACCCGCAGTCCTCGCTGAACGAGCGCGCCAAAGTCAGCTACATCGTGGGCGAGGGCCTGATGAACGTCCGGCCCGACCTCTCCGCTGCCGAACGGGAAGCCAAGGTGCGTCAGGCTCTGCTGGACGTGGGTCTGCTGCCGGAATTTGCCTCCCGCTTCCCGCACGAATTTTCCGGCGGACAGCGCCAGCGCATCGGCATTGCCCGGGCACTGATCGTGGAGCCGGAGTTCATCGTTGCCGATGAGCCCATCAGCGCACTGGACATGTCCATCCGCGCTCAGGTGCTCAACCTGCTGCGCCATATCCAGAAAAAGAGCGGAACATCACCTACCTGTTCATCGCCCACGATCTTTCCGTGATGCGCTACATCTCCGACCGCATCGCCGTCATCCACAAGGGCCGCATCGTGGAGCTGGCCGGGGCCGAAGAGTTGACAGCCCACGCCATCCACCCCTATACCCGCAGCCTGCTTTCCGCCATCCCCATGCCCAGCCCCCGCCGGGAGCGGAACAAGCATCTGCTGGTGTACGACCCCGCCATGCACGATTACAGCAAGGAAGCGCCTCAGTGGCGGGAGCTGCGCCCCAACCATTTTGTGCTCTGCAGCGAAGCCGAAGCCAGGCAGTGGCTGAGTGAAATGTAAACGTCCCGCGCTTTCTTTGCTACATTTCACACGCTCTGTTTATTGACTTTTCCGGGCTGCTCAACTACAATAGTCAGGATGGATTCCAAGCCGGTTCCACCACCCCGTGTGAGGGTGAGAAAACGTGAAAAAGGAAATGGATTATTCAATGACTACACCGGAAAATGTTCTCTACGCGTCTACGGCGCGTCCCTGGCTGAAATATTACCACAGAAGTATATTGACCAGACCCTGCCCACCTGCTCGGCATTTGATTACGTCTGCCAGCAGAACAAGAACCGCCTGGGCGAGGCGGCCCTGAATTATTACGGCCGCAAGTTCACCTATGCGGACTTCATCGTCAATGTGAAAAAGACGGCAGCCGCGCTTCCGCGGTGTCGGCGTCAAAAAAGGGCGATATCATCACGGTGGTCAGCGTGATGACCCCGGAGGTGGTCTACACCTTCTACGCCGCCGACCTGCTGGGCGCCACCCTGAATCTGGTAGACCCCCGGTACAGCGCCGAGGGCATCCGGGAGTACATCGAGGAGGTGGAGTCCCGCCTGCTGATCTGCCTGAACGTGGTGTACCCCCGCTGCCATCAGGCCGCAAAGCGCACCCATGTAGAGCGTGTGATCGTCCTCTCCCCGGCCGACTCCCTGCCGTTCCCGCTCAGCGTCGGCTACAAGATGACCAACCCCGATAAGAACAAGTACAAATCCAACGTTCTGCACTGGAAGCAGTTCCTGGAGGGCGGCGAGGGCCAGAGCACCGCTGCGGAGCCCTACGACCCCCAGCACACCTGCGTGGTGGTGCACACCGGCGGCACCACGGGCTCGCCCAAGGGCGTTATGCTGACAGACTACTGCTTCAACGCCATTGCACAGCAGTTCTCTGCCTATGACACCCTGTTCCACCGAAAGGGCAGAAGCTGATGAACGTTATGCCGCCCTTCATCGCCTACGGCTATGCCTGCGGCATCTATCTGCCGCTGGTGCTGGGCTTCACGGTCATCATCATCCCCAATCTGGACCCGGATAAGCTGGGCGCACTGGTGTCAAGTACAAGCCCGCGCATATGTTCGGCGTGCCCACCCACTACCAGCAGCTTGCCGCCGACCCGAAAGTTCAGAACAAAGACCTCTCCTTCATTCACAACTACGCCGCCGGAGGCGATTCCCTCTCGCTGGGCGCGGAGCAGACGGTGAACCGGTTCCTCAAAGCCCACGGGGTGGAGTACCCGCTGGCAAAGGGCTACGGCATGACCGAGGTATCCTCGGCTGCCACCATCGCCGCCGGCAACGTGACAAAGCCCGGCAGCGTGGGCATCCCCATGGTCAACACGGTTGTCTCCATCTTCGAGCCGGGCACCGAGACCGAGCTGCCCATCGGTCAGCGCGGTGAGATCTGCATCTGCACCCCCACCGCCATGAAGGGCTACTACAACAAGCCCGAGGAGACCGCCTACCTGCTGCGCCGCCACGCCGACGGCCAGCTGTGGGCGCACACCGGCGATATCGGCTATATGGACGAGGACGGCTTTGTGTATCTGGACTCCCGCATCAAGCGCATCATCATCCGCCACGACGGCTTCAAGGTGTTCCCCTCCATGATCGAAAACGTCATCAGCCGCCACCCCATTGGTCAAAAAAAGGAGGAGCATTATGAAAAAACGCCTTGTCAGCCTGCTGCTGACCCTGGCTCTGCTGGTGCTGCCGGTGGTCTCTGCCGGGGCTGCCCAGCCAGACCCCACCCCGGTGCAGACCCAGACGGAAACTGCGGAAGCAGCCCAGCACCAGTATTCCTACATTGCCCTGGGCGACAGCATCGTAGCCGGCATTGGCCTGCCGGATGCGGTCTACCAGCGGAACGGCCGGTACTACGATGTGTCCGGCAACTACCAGGGCTACTCTAAGGATTGCTATGTGGCCCGGGTGGCCGAGGGCCTGGGCCTGAGCCGGGATCAGACCGCCAACTACGGAATGCCTGCCCTGATGAGCGGCGACCTGCTGGAGCTGGTACGGACAGGCTCCTGCCAGAGTGCCAGCATCAATTTCTCTCTGCCTGACCTGCGCCAGGAGCTGAAGCACGCTCAGGTGATCACGGTGGAGATCGGTGCCAACGACGTACTGGTGCCTATCATGTACGGCATTGCCTCTGCCATGGGCGGCCCCCAGGTCTTTGAGGCCCTGCTGCCTATGCTGGAGGGCGACTTCCGCCAGATGGACGCCTCCTCCTTTGCCGCCCTGCGAGAGAACCTGGACTCTTTGAACATCACGGCTCAGCAGCGCAAAGCCCTGCTGAAGCTGCTGGACAGCGGCATTGCAGAGATCTGCACCCAGAGCCAGGCCTCTACCCTGGCCAACCTTGAGGCCCTGCTCCAGGAGCTGAAGGCCCTGAACCCCGACGCCCAGATCGTTCTGGTGGGCTACTACAATCCCGTTCCCCTGCTGCCGGCTCCTGCCAACCCCTTTGCCAAGCACTTCCGCACCCTGAACCGCTCGGTGCAGAAGCTGGCCCAGCAGTACGACGTGGCTTTTGCCTCTGCCGCCTACACCCTGGTGGCCAACGACGCCCACCCCACCGCCTGCGGCCACAAATATCTGGCACGTCAGATCCTGAAGGCTCTGGAAAAGTAATTTTTTCTGAGTTTGCCATATAGGGAGGTTCATTATGAAAAAACGTATTGTCAGCCTGCTGCTGGCGGTAGCCATGCTGGTGCTGCCGGTACTGCCTGCCTTTGCAGCAGAGGAAGATTCCTATACCTATGTTGCCCTGGGTGACAGCATCACCACCGGCGTAGGCCTGAAGGACACCCACTTTTCCACCACTGCCAAGAGCTATGACGTGCAGGAAAACTACCATGATTACTCCAAAGACTGCTATGTGGCCCGGGTGGCCGACGCCCTGGGCCTGGACCGGGACCATGCCGTGAACTACGGGATGCCTGCTGCCATGAGCAGCAACATCCTGGACCTGATCAAGACCGGCTCCACCGCCTCCGGTTCCGCCTACTACGACCTGCCTACCCTGCGGCAGGAGCTGGCAGATGCTGACCTGATCACCTTGCTCATCGGCTCCAACGACACCGTGCTCCAGCTCATGGGAGCCATGGGCAGAGCCACCAACGGCAAGGCCACCAAGCTGCTGATCCCCCTGCTGACGGGCACCATGCGGGAGCTGAATCTCCAGAACCTCCAGACCCTGAGAAAGGGCCTGGAAAACCTGGACCTGACCCCGGAAGAGCTGAAGGCTGCCCTGAAGCTGCTGGATTCCGGCATGGAGGAGATCTGTGACCAGACCCGGGGCCAGACCGTGGCCAATGTGGAACAGATCCTCCAGGAGCTGAGAGCCCTGAACCCTGACGCCCAGATCATTCTGGTGGGCTACTACAATCCCCTGCCCTTCCTGCCCACCTACGGCAGACACTTCCGCCTGCTGAACCGCTCTGTCAAGGCCCTGGCCCAGCAGTACGGCGCAGACTATGTGTCCATCCCCTATACCTCCATTGCCAACGACGGTCACCCCACGGTGTGCGGTCACAAGTACATCGCTCGCCAGATCCTGAAGGCCGTCCGCAAGTAAACGTTTCGTTTTTTCAAGGCCCTGCCTGTCCGGCAGGGTCTTTTTTTGCTTTCCTGCGTTTATTTCCGGCATTCAGCTTCAAAAGCTTCTATTTTGACAACTTTTTTCCTGCGATTTTCCACGTTTTGTCAATTGACATTTCGCCTTCATTTCCTTATCATGGAAGCAGTTCCGCAGCCTTGAGATGTTGCGGGGAAAGAGGGAATGATGACCATGAAAACAAAACGCATTGCAAGCCTGCTGCTGTCGGCCGCGCTGCTGCTGTCGCTGGCCGTTCCTGCCTTTGCAGAGAACCCCACCACCGAAGAGACTGCTGAGCCGGAAACCGCCGTACAGGAAGTGGAGCCGGAAGCTCTTACCGAAGACGATGCTGTGGTGCCTGTTGCAGAGCCCACCACCAAAAAAAGAGTACACCTATGTCGCCATCGGTGACAGCGTGACTGCCGGCGTGGGCCTGAGCGGCCTGCAGTACAAGCTGGTCCAGAACGGCTTCGATATGTCCGGCAATTACAAAGGCTACGATGGCCAGTGCTTTGTGGGCTATGTAGCCGACCAGCTGGGCCTGGATCGTGACCACGCCATCAACCTGGGCCTGCCCGCCGTGATGACCCGCGACCTGGCAGACCTGATCGAGACAGGTGCCATGCCGGCCATGAACCAGTATTCCGGCGTACAGTATACCTCGGTGCCGGAGCTGAAGGAATATATCCAGAAAGCAGACCTCATCACCTTGCAGATCGGTGCCAACGACGCCCCGATCCGCACCATCGTGGCCTTGGGTGAGGCTACCAACTGGAAAAGTGAAAAGCTGGCCAACAGCATGGTCACCGGAATGTTCCGCAACCTGACCCCGGACAACATCGACTACTTTATGGACTGCCTGAAGCAGCTGACCCTGACCCCCTCGGAGTTCCGTGCCGTGATGCATCTGCTGACCACCGGCATGGGCCAGATCTGCACCTCCACCTACGCCGACACTGTGACCCAGCTGGAGCGTGTGATGAAGGACCTGCGTGAGCTGAACCCGGAGGCCCAGATCATGATACTGAGCTACAATAACCCGGTGCCCCTGATGCCTTCCTGGAGCCGCCACTTCCGTCGGCTGAACACCGCCGCAGCCAAGCTGGCCGCCCAGTATGATGTAACCTATGTGCCCATCCCCTATACCCGCACCGCCAACGACGGCCACCCCACCGTTTCCGGCCACAAGTACATTGGCCGCCAGATCCTCAAAGCCGTCAATTACTGATCCATAAACATACAGCATAAAAGGGCCTGTCTCTTATGAGACAGGCCCTTTTTTGGGGGTTGCAGTTGTTTTCTCAGCTCAGGCGGCCGCTTTCTACCGAGTAGGTCACATCGGCGGCAGCCATGGTGGACTTTCGGTGGGAAACCAGCAGCACCGTCTTGTCCCGGCACTCGGCCCGCACCGCCTTGAGGATGACCCCCTCGTTCAGGCTGTCCAGATTGGAGGTAGGCTCGTCCAGCAGCAGAAACGGCGCATCGTGCAGGAACGCACGCGCCACACCGATGCGCTGACGCTCGCCGCCGGAAAGGGCACCGCCCAGCTCACCCACGGGGGTGTCATACCCCTTGGGCAGGCTGCGGATAAAGCCGTCCAGCGCAGCCTTTTTGCAGGCCGCTTCCACTTCTTCGCGGGTGGCATCCCGCTTTGGCGATGCGGATGTTGTTCTCGATGGTGTCATCGAACAGTTCGGTCTCCTGGGTCACAAGGCTCTCCTGCGCACGCAGGGCGGCGGTGTTCACCCGGCGGATGTCCTGTTCTCCAAAGCGGATGCTGCCGCCGGACACATCCCAGAACCGCATGAGCAGCCGCAGGAAGGTGGACTTGCCGCTGCCGGAACGGCCGGTGATGCCCACGATCTTCTTTTCCGGGATAGTCAGGCTCAGGTCGTGCAGCACCTCTTCGTCCGCATAGGAAAACTCACATGCTCCGCCTGCGCCCCCGCAAAGGCGGTGTGGGCACCGTCGGTCACGTCGGCGGTCACAGGCTCTTCGTCCAGCAGGTCCAGCACACGGTCGGCGCTGGCAAAACCTGGGTCAGGCTGGCACCAAAGGTTGGCCAGTGCCACCACCGGGCCAAAAGAGCTCAGAGCCGACAGAGTGCAGATGAGCACCCCTTCCACGCCCATCTGCCCGTTCTGGTAAAGGCTGCAGGCTCACTCCCAGCACCGCGATGACCGTGAACAGGATCGAGGGTGTTCGTGATGGCCACGGTCAGGCCCTCGCGGTATTTGATCGCCTTCTGCTTTTCGCCCAGCATCTCACTGTGGGCCGTGATGCCATCGGCGCGGGCTGCGGTGTCCTGATACTGCAGGGTATCCTCAGGCCGCGCAGGCTCTCCAGCACATAGCTGTTGGTATCGGCCAGTGCCTGACGGTACTCCCGGGCCACCTTATCGCCGCGCTTTGCGCTCCACACCGGCAGGGCCACGCCCACCAGCAGGTACCCGGCCAGCAGCACCAGTGCGGGCAGGATGTGGTAACTGGCCACAAAACCGGTCATGCCGATGACACAGATGCAGGCAATGGATGGGCGAAATGGTGTGGGCATAGAACACCTCCAGCGCTTCGATATCGGCCGTGATGAGCGAGATCAGGTCACCGCGGTCACGGCCTTCCAGCTTTGCAGGGGGCAGACGGCGCAAGGCACCGAACACCTTATCGCGGATCAGGGCCAGCAGCTTGAAGGCGATATAGTGGTTGGATGCCTGCTCTGCATAGCGCAGAACGCCGCGCAGCAGCGCAAACACCAGAATGCAGTCAAAGGCCGTGCCCACGGTCCCCACCGGGCTTGCAAGCCCCAGCGCACGCAGGATACCCAAGCCGCCGAAGATCGTAATGAAGGTGGCGCAGAAATGGCCTGCCACTCCCATCACGATCGCTGCCAGCATGATGGGCAGCATGGGCTTTGACCAGTACGATCAGCCGTCCCACAATGGACAAAGGGGCTGCGATGCTTGGTTCGTTCATATCAGGCATCCTCCGTTTCCAGCGTTTCCAGCTGCTTCTGGGCCGGTACAGACGGCTGTAGGCGCCCTGCTTTTTCAGCAGTTCCGCGTGGGTGCCCCGCTCGATGCGATGCGGCCCTTGTCCAGCACATAGATGCAGTCGCTGTCCACCACGTTTGCCAGACGGTGGGAGATCAGGATGATCACCTTTTTGCGTCCGGCCAGACTGTGGATGGCCTGCCATGATATCGTTCTCGCTCTCGGCATCCACGTTGGAGGTAGCCTCGTCGAAGAGGTAGATGGGCGTGTCATGCAGCAGGGCCCGCGCCATGGCAAGGCGCTGGCGCTGGCCGCCGGAAAGATTGCTGCCGCCCTTCATGCAGAGCCGTCTGCAGGCCGTTCTGGCTGCGGCAGAAATCGGCCAGATTCACCTGTTCCAGCGCGGCCCAAAGCTCGGCCTCGGTGGCATCCGGGCTTTGCCATGCGCAGGTTTGCTTCCACCGTACCCTTGAAGATGGTGGCGTTGTGGGGCACCAGCGTCAGGGTGCGCAGACGCTGTTCCCGCTGCAGCTGTTCCACCGGCACACCGCCCAGCGTCACGCTGCCGGTATAGCCGGTGCGGCTGCCGGACAGCAGCGCCGCAATGGTGCTTTTGCCGCAGCCGCTCTCACCCACCAGCGAGACAAAACTGCCCTGCGGAATGGTCAGGGACACGTCGTGCAGAATGGTGCGGTCTTTCTCGTAGCCAAAGGTGACATGCTCCAGCTGCAGGGCAGCCTGTTCCGGCACGGTCTGTTCGCCATCGGCGGGTTCTTCTGCTGCCAGCAGTTTGAAGATTTTCTCTGCCGAAGCGGCACCGTTCATGGCAATGTGGAAGTAGCTGCCCAGCAGCCGCAGCGGCAGGAAAAATCCGCCGCCAGCAGCACGATGGTCAACGTGGCGGTCAGGGTCAGCTGACCCTGCCGCAAAGGCGGCCACCGCGCTGATGATGCCCAGCCCGCACCGCCGTAGGCCATCAGGTCCATCAGTGTCACCGAGTTCAGCTGCATGGTGAGCACCTTCATGGTGATCTTGCGCTGATGTCCAGATGGGTGCGGCTTACCTCGTATGGCCAGCAGATAGCGCAGATGCGCTGCGGTCAGCTGCATACCGGTCACTCTCCTTTTTTACGCGCCGGGGTCTGCCCGGTGTTACCATAAGCTAACTTTGTTTTAACTAAAAAGGAGCGCGAGCCGAGAGTTTCAGCCCGCGCTCCTTGCGGTTCAGTGTTTAGTGTTTAGTGGCAGCCCTTGCAGTGGCTGCAATCGCCGCCGCAGCTGCAGCCGCCGCCGTGCTTGTGGGTGTGCCATACGACCCAGCCCAGTGCGCCGAACACCAGCGCTGCCACGATGATGGTGGGCAGATTAAAGTTTGTTGCAATAAATTCCATCATACAGCACACACCCTTTCGTTTCTATCAGATACGGGAAGTATCCAGCTTGACTTCGTTGTTATTTGCGTACTTGTTGGGGCGCACCATCAGGTAGATGAACGCTGCCAGCACCACAACAGCCACCACGGTGAACAGGCCAAAGTGCACCTCGCCGGTGATAAGGCCGCCCAGCTGATACACCACCAGCGCAGAGCAGTAAGCCAGAGCACACATGTAACCAATGGCGATAGCAGTCCACTTGCCGTTGTTCATCTCGCGCTTGATGGCGCCGATGGCCGCGAAGCACGGTGCGCACAGAAGGTTGAAGATCATGAAGCTGTAAGCGGACAGTGCGGTGTAGTCCTGTGCAACAGCAGCCCAGATCTCATCGCCGTTCTCGGAAAGCTCGCCGCCGAAGTGATACAGAACACCGAAGGTACCCACAACGTTCTCCTTTGCGATCAGGCCGGAGATGGAAGCAACGGTTGCACGCCAGTTGCCGAAGCCCAGAGGTGCAAAGATCCATGCGACCTTGGTAGCGATAGCAGCCAGCACGGAGTTGTCCTGATCCTCGACCATACCGAAGGCACCGTTCTCGAAGCCGAAGCCCTGCATAAACCACAGCACAACGGTAGCGAGCAAAATCACAGAGCCTGCGCGCTTGATGAAGGACCAGCCGCGCTCCCAAGTTGCCCGCAGCACGTTGCCCCATGCGGGCACATGGTAAGCGGGCAGCTCCATAACGAAGGGAGCGGGATCACCGGCGAACAGCTTGGTCTTTTTCAGCATGATGCCGGAGCAGATGATGGCTGCCATGCCGATGAAGTAGGCAGACACTGCCACCAGCGAAGAGCCGCCGAACATGGCACCGGCGATCAGGCCGATGATGGGCATCTTAGCGCCGCAGGGGATGAAGCAGGTGGTCATGATGGTCATACGGCGGTCACGTTCGTTCTCGATGGTACGGGAAGCCATAACACCCGGAACGCCGCAGCCGGTGCCAACCAGCACCGGGATGAAGCTCTTGCCGGAAAGGCCGAACTTGCGGAAGATACGGTCCATGATGAAGGCGACGCGGGCCATGTAACCGACATCCTCCAGGATGGAAAGCAGGAAGAACAGAACCAGCATCTGGGGAACGAAGCCCAGAACCGCGCCCACACCGGCGACGATGCCGTCCATGATCAAGCCGTACAGCCAGCCAGCAACGCCAACGCTCTCCAGGAAGCCGCCCAGTGCATTGGGAACGATCTCGCCGAACAGAACATCGTTGGTCCAGTCGGTTGCAAAGGTGCCGATGGACCAGCCGCCGTCTGCGATGGAGGTGCCCATGGACAGGGAGTACATCAGGTACATCACCACTGCAAAGATGGGCAGAGCCAGAATACGGTTGGTCACGATCTGGTCGATCTTATCGGAAACAGTCAGGTGCTCAACGCGGGCCTTCTTCTTGACTGCCTTGCCAACAACACTGTTGATGTAAGCGTAACGCTGGTTGGTGATGATGCTCTCGGCGTCATCGTCCATTTCCTTTCTCGCAGTCCTTGATGTGCTCGTCGATGTGATCCATCAGGGTCTTGTCCAGCCCCAGCTCCTGCAGAACCTTCTCATCACGCTCGAACAGCTTGACAGCGTACCAGCGCAGGAAGCGGTCATCGACCTTGCCCTGAATGGACTCCTCAATGTGGGCAATGGCATGCTCCACGCTGCCGGTGAACACATGGGGCAGCTCGCCGGTCTTGCCGGCCTTGGCAGCTGCTACCGCAGCCTTGGCGGCCGCCTCGGTGCCCTCGCCCTTCAATGCGCTGATTTCAACAGCCTGGCAGCCCAGCTCTGCGCTAAGCTTCTTCAGGTCGATCTTATCACCATTCTTGCGGACCAGGTCGATCATGTTGACGGCCATAACCACAGGAATGCCCAGCTCAATCAGCTGGGTGGTCAGGTACAGGTTACGCTCGATGTTGGTACCATCGATGATGTTCAGGATGGCATCAGGCTTCTCGTTCACAAGGTAAGTACGGGAGACCACTTCTTCCAGCGTGTAGGGGGACAGGGAGTAGATACCGGGCAAGTCCTGAATGACAACGTCCTTGTCGCCCTTGAGCTTGCCTTCCTTCTTTTCAACCGTCACGCCGGGCCAGTTGCCCACATACTGGTTAGAACCGGTTAAGTCATTGAACAGGGTAGTTTTACCGCAGTTCGGGTTGCCGGCTAGTGCAATTTTAATGCTCATTGCGGATACCTTTCCTCCCTTTTGGTCTTATCAGACCACTTCGATCATTTCAGCGTCGGCCTTGCGCACGCTCAACTCGTAGTTGCGCACGGTAAGCTCCATGGGGTCACCCAGGCGGCGCTACCTTGCGCACATAGATCTGAACCACCTTTGGTGATGCCCATATCCATGATGCGGCGCTTGACAGGGCCTTCGCCGTGCAGCCGTGCCACGGTGGCGGTCTCGCCCACCTTTACGTCTTTCAGTGTTTTCATCGTACTCGTTCCTCCCTTGCAGTATTTCATGCAGCACCGGGAAGGCGCTGCTCAGGCCACCATGATGCGGCTTGCCATGGTCTTATCCAGTGCCAGACGGCTCTGCTTGACCTGCACGATCAGGTTGCCCGCGATCTCGTTGACCACGGTCACCTCGCTGCCAACCACGAACCCCAGCTCGGCCAGATGCAGCCGCACCTCGTCCTTGCCGCTGATCCTGCGGATGGTGACGGTCTCGCCTGCTTTTGTCATCGTCAAAGGCATCATCGCTGTGCTCCCCTTCCATAAAAATGATGTGATGCTGCGGTGGTTAGTCAGCCGTAACTATCAGCGTAGATAGTTTATCGCTGCTAACCCGGCTTGTCAATAGATTTTTCATATCTCATAGTTAGTTTATATGAACAAACAAATTTTATGCCGGAACCGGCCCACATTTTTATCAAAATCATCAATGACTAACTCTATTTCTTGAGCTAAAGTTAGCCAATGTTTACATTTTCAGGGGGTCGTTTTGCCATTTTATAGGGCAGGGTGACGGAGAATGACTTCTCCCGTGAAAAGGCAATTCCGGAAAATCCGCAGATTTTCCAGAATTGCGAAATAAAAATAATCTTTCCGCTATTTATGCGCAGAGCAACGCGGAGCGCATTCAAAATCGTCCCACCCCGCGCGGGAGTGCATTCCCCCAAACACACGACCGCCCGGTGCAGGGGTCAAAACTGCACCGGGCGGTCATGTGTAAAAAGGAGGATCGCTCTCTCCTGTGTCGGATGCATAGGAGAGTTGCCAGGATAAAAGAGAGTATTTGAAAAGAGAATATCAATTTTTCAGGCGGCCACTGCCAGCTTTAAAATGGGCGTGCCGCTGTGGAACAGCCGCAGGTACACCGCCGTGCACTTGGCAAGCTGATCAAAGTGCTGCTGGGCGGCGGCGGGGTCGCCGTAGGACTTCCAGCATCCGCAGCAGGTAAAGCACTTGCCCCGGTGGCGGATAAAGCCCACCACATCCTCCAGCGGATAGCCCAGAAATACCCCGATCTCGTGGGGGAAATCCGCCGCCTCCGCCGCGCAGCACAGCCGCAGGCTGAGCTGGTCCAGCAGCGCGTTGCAGTCCGCGGCATCTTCCGGCAGACGGTAGCCCTCCCGGGCTAAAAAGCCGCGCACAGCGGCATCTGCCAGCACCGTTTGCAGCTTGGCGGCGCGGTAGACGTACACCAGATACTGCCGGGTAGCGATGCACCCCCGCAGCACCCGCACCTGCAGGCCCTTGGGGTTCAGCTGGGCGTTCCAGCCCGCCACCCGCCGGGCAAGGTCGGCACGGTTTCGCGTTTCGTAGCGGAACAGCCCCGCAGGCTTCAGCCCCGCCAGTACCGGGGCACATTGTTCGATCATTACGGTCTCAAAATCACGCTCCATGGCGGTTCTCCTTTGGCGGCGGTGTCAGGGTCAGTGTGCCCCGGATGCCGGGCGGTTATGAGTAAGACGTAGCTAACCAGCACTTCAAAAAAGAAGCAGCACGCCCGGGCTGCGGGCACTGCCGGTGGGGTCTTATGTGGTTAGTTATTTCTAACGTCAGTAGTGTACCACAGCACCACCGGCTGTGTCAAGCCTTTATGACAAAAAAGTTATTTATAACAAACCACGCCTGCGCTACCCTTCCGGCGGCAGTCGTGGTATAATGGGGATATTCTCGGGTCTGCCCCCTTGGGGCGCACCCTGCCAAGGAGGCCAAACCCATGCCCACACCCATCACCGCGTCCACCCTGTCTGCGCTGCTGAGCGCCGCGCTGGCGCAAAAGCCCACCCGCCCGCTGGTGCTGGCGCTGGACGGCCGCTGCGGCAGCGGCAAGACCACCCTTGCCAACGGGCTGGCGGCGCAGTTTCCCGGCTGCACCCTGCTGCGCACGGATGATTTCTACCTGCCGCCCGCCCGGCGCAGCCCGGACTGGGCGCACACCCCCTGCGCCAACATGGATCTTACCCGTCTGCGGGACGAAGCCCTGCGCCCTGCCTACGCGGGGCAGCCCGTAGCCTACCGGGCGTACAGCTGCCGGGAGGGGGCTTATCTGCCCCCGGTACAGCTGCCCGCGCAGCCGCTGGTGATTTTAGAGGGCAGTTACAGTCACCACCCACTGCTGCGCCCCTACGAGACGCTGCGGGTGTTCGTGACCTGCGCAAAGGCCGAGCAGACCCGGCGCTTACAAGCGCGGGAGGGCGCGCGCTACGCGGATTTTGCCGCCCGGTGGGTGCCGCTGGAGGAGGGGTATTTTGCGCAGTACGGCATTGAGACATCAGCGGATTTTGTGGTGGAGACCACTCAAGGCGGGACGATTTGAAATGCGCTCCGCTCCGCAGGGAAAGCAAGCGCTGTACTTGAACCAAAAACTCCCCCTGCACCGTGAGATGCAGGGGGAGTTTAAATTTACAGTCTGTTACTTATTCTTGTACATATCCTGATAGTAGTTCTGGTAGTCGCCGCTGGTGACGTGGTCCATCCACTCCTCGTGGTTCAGGTACCAGTCGATGGTCAGCACGATGCCCTTCTCGAACGGGGTCTCGGGGTACCAGCCCAGATCGTCCTTGATCTTCGTCGGGTCGATGCCGTAGCGGCGGTCGTGGCCCAGACGGTCGGCAACGTGCTTGATCAGCTCCTCGCTGATGCCCTCGTCCTGCAGGCGGTCATGCAGCTGGGCGATGATGGTCTTGACGATGAAGATGTTCGGGCGCTCGTTGTGGCCGCCCACGTTGTACACCTCGCCGATCTTGCCGCCGTTGGCCACCATATCGATGGCCTTGCAGTGATCCTCCACATACAGCCAGTCGCGGATCTGCATACCATCGCCGTAGACGGGCAGCTGCTTGTGGTGCTTGACGTTGTTGATCATCAGGCGGGATCAGCTTCTCCGGGAACTGGTAGGGGCCGTAGTTGTTGGAGCAGCGGGTGATGTTCACCGGCATCCCGTAGGTGTCGTGGAAGGCCATGACGAACATATCGGCGCTGGCCTTGGAGGCCGAGTAGGGGCTGTGGGGGCACAGCGGAGTGGTCTCCATAAAGAAGCCGTCCGCACCCAGAGCGCCGTACACCTCATCGGTGGAAACCTGCAGGTACTTCTTGCCCTCTTTCCAAGTCTTGGCATCGGCGTCGTACCATGCCTCCTTGGCGCGCTGCAGCAGGTTGACGGTGCCCATCACGTTGCTCTGCACAAAGATCTCGGGGTTCTTGATGGAGCGGTCCACATGGCTCTCGGCGGCAAAGTTGATGACGTAGTCGAAATCGTACTTTGCAAACAGGCTCTCCACCAGCTCCTTATCGCAGATATCGCCCTGCACGAACACATGGCGGGGGTCGCCCTCCACGTCCTTCAGGTTTTCCAGATTGCCGGCGTAGGTCAGCTTATCCAGATTGACCAGCAGGATCTCCGGGTATTTCTTGAGCATATAGTGCACAAAGTTGGAACCGATAAAACCGGCGCAGCCGGTGATCAGATAGGTTTTCATAGGTCAGTATCCTCTTTATTTATTTGTTGTTGTTCCCGGACTGCGGGCGGGCTGCGGCGCGGGCGCGTTCCTCCTCGGCGCAGCAGTATTTTGCCACAAGGTAGAGGTTCTTGTTCATGCTGTTCATGGTCTTGCCCATGGCCTTGGCGTATGCTTCCAGCCCTTTGTTCATGCTGTGAAGCTCCTCATAAGTGGCTTGGGTGTACCGTGCCAGACCCGCGCTCATGTTGCTGAGCTCCTTGTGAGTCTCTTTGGTATGCTCCACCAGCTCCGCAAAGGCGTACAGCGCCCATGCAAGGAACATCTGCAGCACCCACAGCACCACAGCGGCCACCAGCCCCACCACGATGGCTGAAAACTGGCTGAAGGGCTTCAGTGCTTCATGGATCGAACCGCACAGCATGGCCGCAAGCACAAAGGACAGCACACACTGCACCTTTGCAAAGATCTTTAATATCTTGACAGATCTGCTAAAAATCGCATCAAACATGATACATCCTCAGTTCTTCCGCAGGGGGTGTTGTTTTAAAAGCTGTTTTCGTAAGCGGTGCGCTTATGAAAACGGCTTCTTTACTTCATGCCGTTTTCGCCGTCCCAGTTGGCGAAGAAGCAGGCCAGTGCGTCCTTCCAGTCGCGGACATCGTTGCCCACGGTGCAGCGCAGCATCCGGTTGTCCAGTGCGCTCCACTTGGGGCGGTCGGCGCTGTCCGGGTGCTTTGCCTTGTACTCCTCGCTGGTGCAGGGGGCAACGGTAGCGTCCACACCGGAAAGGCGGATGATCTCGGCAGCAAAATCGTACCACGAGCAGATGCCCTCGCCGGTGCAGTGGTACAAGCCGTACTCGTGGGTGACGCAGAGCTGCAGGATCTCGTGGGCCAGATCCACCGCGTTGGTAGGGTTGCCGCACTGGTCGTTGACCACTTCCAGCTTGCCGAACTTTTTGCCGGCATTCACGATGGTCTTGACAAAGTTTTTGCCGTAGTAGCTGTACAGCCATGCGGTGCGCACGATGAAGTGGCGGTGGCAGAACTGCTCCACATACTTTTCGCCCATGAGCTTGGTAGAGCCGTAGGCGCTGATGGGCCCGGGCAGGGTGGCTTCATCCTGCGGAATGCCGCCGTTCTCCCGGCCGGAGAACACATAGTCGGTGGAAACGTGCACCAACCGTGCGCCGGTCTTTTCGGCAGCCTGCGCCAGATTGCGGGGGCCAAGGGCGTTTGCCTTAAAGGCATCGTCGTGGTGCACTTCGCACCCGTCCACGTTGGTGTAGGCGGCGCAGTTGATGATGATATCCGGGCGGTTGCGGCGGACGAACTCATCCACCATCTTGTAGTTGGAGATATCCAGCTCCGGCAGATCCACCGGGATCACCGTAGCGTTGAGCAGCTTTTCGGGGATGGGGCCCAGCTCGCTGCGGCCCTCCTGCAGCTGCTTGAGCAGCTCCGTGCCCAGCTGCCCTTTGCAGCCTGTGACAATGATTTTCATACCAATGTGCCTTTCCTTATGCTTAGTAGCGCAGCTTGCCGTCGGCCACGTTCTTCAGGTGCTGGCCGTAGGGGCTCTTGCCGTAGCGCTCGGCGCTTTCCAGCAGGGTGTCGCGGTCGATCCAGCCGTACTTGAAGGCGATCTCCTCCGGTGCGCTGATCTTGATGCCCTGACGCTTCTCGATCATGTGCACAAAGTCGGCAGCCTCCACAAGGCTTTCCATCGTGCCGGTGTCCAGCCATGCAAAGCCGCGGCCCAGCAGCTGCACATCCAGCTCGTCCTTCTTCAGGTACATATCGTTCAGGGTGGTGATCTCCAGCTCGCCGCGGGCAGAGGGCTTGACCTGCTTTGCCATCTGCACCACTTCCTTGTTGTAGAAGTACAGGCCGGTGATGGCGTAGTTGCTCTTGGGATGCTGGGGCTTTTCCTCCACGCTCAGCACCTTGCCGTTCTGGTCGAACTCCACGATGCCAAAGCGCTCGGGATCCTGCACATAATAGCCAAAGACGGTGCAGCGGCCCTTGTTCTCGGCGTTGGCGGCGGCGGTCTTGAGGATCTTGGAGAAGCCGTTGCCGTAGAAAATGTTATCGCCCAGGATCATGGCGCAGCAGTCGTCGCCAATGAACTCTTCGCCCAGAATAAAGGCCTGTGCCAGACCGTCCGGGGAGGGCTGCACCTTATACTGCAGATGGATGCCGTACTGGCTGCCATCGCCCAGCAGCGCCTCAAAGCGGGGCGTATCGGTAGGGGTAGAGATGATCAGGATATCCTGAATGCCCGCCAGCATAAGGGTGGACAGCGGATAATAGATCATCGGCTTGTCGTAGACCGGCAGCAGCTGCTTGCTGGTGACCATGGTCAAAGGATAGAGCCGTGTGCCGGCACCGCCGGCGAGAATAATGCCTTTCATACTTGTGCACTCCTTTTTTCTTATAAAAAGATGTGCAGCTTAATTCAAAGCGGAGCTGCGTCCGCTGTAAACAATTTTGGGTCTGCCGCGTCCGTATTTTTGCAAAAGACGATAGCAGTACACTTTATTTTACTATGAAAGCACGCAAAATGCAAGAGGCGGAAACGACAGAAAGCGGTGTGCCGTCGGCACGCCGCTTTCTGCGGATCAAAAACAATATTTTTCGTCCCCGCTCACCACGCAAAACCCCATTTGGAAAAGTAGCGCAGCAGGCTGCGCAGCTGCCACAGAAAAGGCTTCAGGCTGCGGTGCGCCGCGCGGTGCCATGCGTGGATGGCGGTGTACTGGGGCACCAGATATGCCTTGCCCTGCGTGCGCATTTTTTGGGTCAGGTCGGCGTCCTCCACATACATAAAGTACCCCTCGTCAAAGCCGCCCACGGCCTTGAAGGCGGCAGTGTCCACCGCCGAAAAGCTGCCGGTGCAGAACTCGATCTCGGTGGGCTTTGTCAGGTCTTTGTCTGCCATCAGGTAGCGGTCGTTGCACTTTGCCCAGAAGCGCAGACAGGGCAGCTGACGGTAGACCATGGCGCGCACGTTGCACCGGCGCAGCGGCAGCTGCTGGGGTCTGCCGTCCGGGAAGGTCAGCCCCGGGCGGGTCATCACCACGCCGGGGTGCGCCGCCATCCAGTCCGCAAGGTCGCTCAGGGTGTCCGCGGTCAGCTGGATATCCGGATTCAGGATAAAGTGCACCCGGCTGTGCAGCAGCGAGAGCACTGTGTTGTGCCCGGTGCCGAAGCCGCCGTTCTCCAGCCGGCAGAGCACCTGCACGGTCTGCCCGGGGGCGGTGCGCAGAGTGCCGTCCTTTGCGGCAGCGGTCAGCCGCTTGCCGCTGCCGTCCGGGCTGGCGTTATCCACCAGATACAGCGTGAGCGGGTAGCGGCGGGTGCAGTCCAGCACGGTCTGCGCGGCCTTGATAGCTTCCTGTGCGCCGTTATACACCACGATGCAGGCCGAAAGCTCCATCTGCGTTCCCCCTTTCGTTTCAGTTTGGGTCAAAGGCTCACTCCAGCGGCTTGATGTCAAAGCTGAAGTCCTCCTTCATCAGGTCAAAGTTGGGGTTCATGCAGGGGTCGCCCGCAGCCAGCTGCTTTGCCCACCGCTTCTGGAAGCGCTCCACCTCAGAGGCAAAGCGCTTGCGCTTGGCAGGGCTCTCGTCCAGCCCGCGGCTCTTGCTCTCGTAGTGGTACAGCTGGGCAAAGGGGGTGAACACGTTGGTGTATCCCGCCTCCCGCACACGCACGCAGAAGTCCACGTCGTTGAAGGCCACAGCAAAGCTCTCGTCCAGCCCGTTCACCTGCTCGTACACGTCCTTGCGCACCATCAGGCAGGCGGCGGTCACCGCGTACACGTCCTGCGCGTAGGAAAGCCGTCCCATATAGCCGGGGTGTCCCACAGGGAAGTTCTTGTGCATATGCGCCGCCAGCGTCCGGAAACCAAAGCCGATGCCTGCGTGCTGGATGGTGTTGTCCGGGTAGAGCAGCTTTGCGCCTACGCAGCCCACGCGGTCCTGCTGGGCGTACATGACCATCTCCTCCATCCAGCGGGGAGAGATGACCTCGGTATCGTTGTTGAGCAGCAGCAGATACTCGCCGGTGGCGGCCCGTGCGCCAAAGTTGTTCAGGGCGCTGTAATTGAAGCCGGTGCCCTGCCATGTGAGCACATGCAGGGTGTCCGGGTGCTCCTTTTGCAGCTGCTCGTAGCAGCGGAAGGTGGCAGGCTCCTTGCTGTTGTTCTCGATGATGATGACTTCAAAATCCGGGTAGGTGGTCTTGCGGTAGATGGACTCCACGCACACCCGCAGGTCGCCCGAATGGTCGCAGCTGGGGATCAGCACGCTGACCCGCCCGGGCTTTGTGATGGTGTAATTGGTCTTATAAAAGCCCGGGGTGTTGGGCACCATGGTCACTGCGTCCACCGGCACGCCCATGCGGTCGTAGTGGGCGCGCAGCGCCTTCATGGCTGCTTCCAGACAGTAGGTCTTGGCGGAGATGTTGCTGGCCACGCTTGCGGGGCTGGAACGCCAGTAGTACAGCAGATGCGGGATGTGCACGATCTTGTCCGCCTGCTCGGTCAGGCGCAGGTAGAGGTCATAGTCCTGACTGCCGTTGTAGGCTGCACGCTCATCGCCGCCCACCTTTGCCAGCAGCGCCGCGCTGAACACGCTCAGGTGGCAGATATAGTTGTTGGAGCGCAGGTTATCCAGCATATAATCCGGCTTGAAGTGGTAGACCGTCAGATGGTCGATGTCCCCTTCAAAGGTCACTTCGTCGGTGTACACAAAGTCCGCGCCCTGCTTGGCAATGGCCTCCGCCACATACCACAGTGCACAGGGGTGCAAAATGTCGTCATGGTCCAGCAGAGCGATATATTCACCCGTGGCAAGGGCAAAGCCCTGATTGGTGTTGCCCGCAATGCCCTCGTTGCTGTCCAGTTTCCGGTAGCGGATGCGGCTGTCGGTGCGGGCACGCTCCTGCACAAGGACACCCACGTCCGCGTCCTGTCCGGCATCCACCATGCACAACTCCCAGTTGCGGTAGGTCTGGTTCTGCACCGAGTCCAGCAGCTCCACCAGAAAATCGTGGGGGGTGTTGTACAGCGGCACCACGATGCTGATCCGGGGTGCAGCGGGCTGGTCTGCGGCCTGCTTTACCAGCAGTTCTACGTCCGCAAAGCGGTCGGCGGGCATGGCCTTGCCCGGGAACAGCTTTTTATACTCCCGTTTGGCCTTGGCCTGTGCCATTACGCCCGCAAAGCCCACCCGGCGCAGGGTGGCAAAAAAGACGAAGAGCGGGAAGCTGCGCCACAGCTGGCGGCACTTGCTTACCAGATACCGCAGCGGCCAGCTGGCCCTCCAGAAGGTGGAGTTGACCACACTGTTCAGGGTCTTTTCCAAGTCCTGCTCGTGGCTGCGGCTCAGGGAAAGGTCGCTGCGCAGCCGCTCCAGCTGGGCAGCCTGTTCGGCGGCGGTGCGCTCGGCCTGCACAGTACGCTCCCGCAAAATGTCCAGCTGCTGTTCATAGCCCGTCTCCAGCTCCGGCAGCTCCGGGGCAGCCGTGCGGCAGAACAGCGCCGTCAGCTGCTCCTTGCCGCGGTCCTTCCACGCAAGCTCCCGGCAGAAGCCCTGCGCGGCAAGCTGCTTTGCGCAGTCTGCCATGCCGGCGTACTCTGCGCACACCAGCAGCACTTTTTCCGCCTGTACGGCGGGCAGGGTGACCCACTGGGGGTCTGCCACCACCAGCAGCTCCGGGGCGCTTTGCACCACCGCAGTATTCATTTTACAAAAAGCTTTTTCCAGCAGCCCGCTGTCCTCCAGCACCTGTACGCTGCGGGGAGCCAGCTCCCGCACAACGCGCTGTGCCAGTGCACGGCAGCGCTCGGCGGCCTCCTGATTCTGCTTTTCCTGATCCAACTCCATTCTGATACTCCAATCCGTGCGCTTTTCCACGCAGTTATGTTTCCCGTTCATTTTCACAAACGGATATAGTATACCAAATCTTGCGGCGTTTGAGAAGGTTTTTCCAAAATTTCAGTGAAACACGCTCAGCGGAACAATCCCGCCAGCCAGCCGAACAGTCCGCCGCTGCGGGTAGTGCTGGTACGGATCTTCGCCCCGGTGTAGTAATGCTGCAGGATCTGCTTGTAATTCATGCCCTCCTCGGCGGCGTAGCCCACTGCGCCGCACTGGCTCATGCCCACGCCATGACCATAGCCATAGTAGGTCATGCAGGGGGTGCCGCTGGCATCGGTGCCGAAATCGAAGCAGTAGCGGGAGGAAACGAACTGGCTGATATACCGGTAGCTGCGGCCATTGGACACAAAGGTGTTGTACTGCACAAAGCCGCCCAGATCCTTGTGGGTGGTGTCGGCGCTCTGGTAGGGCTCGCCGGTGCGGCTGTCGTTGTATTCTATATAGGTATAGTCTTTTCCGATGACCCGGCGCAGCTTGTTGTGGTACTGCTCCTCGTAGGGGCTTTCTACGCTCTGCAGATAGGGCACATCGGTGCCCCATGCGTCCCGGCTGGAGCAGGTGCCGTACACGCCGGTCTGGGTGTTGTAGCCCGCACTGGCCGACCATACCGCATCGCACACGCTGCCGTTGTACACCAGCACCTCATCCTTGACCGCCTGCACCGCCTTGCGGATGGCATTGCGGGCAGAGGCCGGGATCTGATCGACCGGGGTATAGATCAGCGCATTGGTGGACGAGCCGTACTGCTTGTGATATTCCAGATAAGAGTGCACCGCCACCGCCTGCGCCTTCCACGCCTGCTGCGCGGCGCTGGCGCTGACCTGCACATGGTCGCGGCTTTCACCGTTGCGCTTTTCCACCACCTGGCTCAGGATGCCGATCATCATCCGGCTGGCGCGTTCCTTTTCAAAAGCAAGATCCGCCGCCATGGCGCTCAGGCGGCGCTGCTTGGCGTACAGCTGGATGGTGTTGATGATGCGCTGATAGACCACCTTGGCGTCGAACGGGCGGCTGATGTAATCCGAGGCTCCCAGGTCAAAGGCCCGCCGCACCGCGTCCACGGTGTCCTCGCTGGAGATCATGATCACCGGGATCTGTTCCAGCAGGTTTTTCTGGTTCATCTCTTCCAGCACCGTAAAACCGTCGATGCCGGGCATATGGATGTCCAGCAGCACGATGGAAATGCCGGTGGCGTTCTGTTCCAGCAGCTGCAGGCAGGCCTCGCCGCTGGCCGCCTCGGCAATGTCGAACCGGCTGCCCAGCATCTGCCCCAGCATCTTGCGGTTCAGCTCAGAGTCATCCACGATGAGCACGCTCTGGCGGCGATGCACCGGCGCGGCGGCCGTGCGCTCCGGCTGCTGCTCGGTGATCACGGTGTTCTTCTGCATCTGGGCATAGGTAGCCAGCCGCTCTGCGTGCTCCACCGCCGCCGATACTTCCCCGTCCCGGATCCACACACCGCCGATACTCACCGAGATGTGCAGATGGGAGTATCCCGGAACACCGGCCGCCGCCAGCTGCAGCCGCAGATGCTCCAGCTTCTGGCCGAAGTCGCTCTGCCCCACCTCCGGCAGAAGCAGCAGCAGCCGGTCCTCGCCGCGGCGGATGAGGCGGTCCTTCTCGCCCAGATTCCGGCGCAGCACCCCGGCCACGGTTTCCAGCACGCTGTTTCCGGCGTAACGGCCATATACGTCGTTGGCCGCCTTGAAGTCGTCCACCCGCAGCACCGCCACACCAGCCGTGAGGATGCGGCTGCGGTATTTTTCCTGGTAATAGCGCTCATTGTACGCGCCGGTCACCGCATCGCGGTACAGTTTTCCAGTGACGCAGTTGTCGGCAGCAATGCCCTTGGCCTCGTCGCCCACAGTGTCAAAGTCCACAGTGATGCAGAACGGGGTGCCGATCTCGTCCTCGCGGCGGTAGCGCTTGCCGATGGAACCGGTATCGTCGTAATCCACCATGAAGTACTTGCTCAGCTCGTTGCGGATCTCCATAGCCTTCTCGCCCAGCTTCTTGCTCAGGGGCAGCACAGCGCACTTGTAGGGAGCCAGAGCCGGATGCAGATGCAGCACGGTGCGGATATCCTCCTTGCCCTTGCTGTCGGTCAGGTGCTCCTCGTCGTAGGCCTCGCACAGGAACGCCAGCGCCACGCGGTCGCAGCCGAGAGGACGGCTCGATGACGTAGGGGATGTAGTGCTCGTTCGTCTCGGGGTCGAAGTACTCCAAGCGATCTTGCCGGAGGCCTCCTGATGGCGGCTCAGGTCGTAGTTGGTGCGGTCGGCAATGCCCCAGAGCTCGCCCCAGTCGGTGAACGGGAAGGCGTATTCGATGTCGGTCGTGGCGCGGGAATAGAACGCCAGCTCGGCAGGCTCATGGTCACGCAGACGCAGGTTCTCTTCCTTGATGCCGAGGCTCAGCAGCCAGTTCATGCAGTAGTCCTTCCAGTACGCGAACCATTCGAGGTCCGTGCCGGGCTTGCAGAAGAATTCGCATTCCATCTGCTCGAACTCGCGGGTACGGAAGGTGAAGTTGCCCGGGGTGATCTCGTTGCGGAACGCCTTGCCTACCTGGCAGACGCCGAAGGGCAGCTTGCGGCGTGTGGTGCGCTGGATGTTGGCAAAGTTGACAAAGATGCCCTGTGCGGTCTCGGGACGCAGATAGCAGGTGGAGGAGCTATCCTCAGTCACGCCGATGGCAGTCTTGAACATCAGGTGCCAGAAACTGCGCCAGTTCATCGGAAGAGATCTGCTTGCCCTCGATGCACATAGCCACGATAGCAGCACCCTTGCGCACACTGGAAAGGATGGCTTTTCCCTCTTTATCCAGCGCCTTTTTCACCACAGCGTCCGAGGCGTTTTTCTCCTCGATCTTTTCCTCCGGCAGCTCAAGGATGCGGAAAGCGGCAAAAGCCGCCAGACGCTTCTGGTACTCTGCCACGCCCTCGGCAAAATATTTGGCGTTCAGCTTGCCCACACAGATCAGGTCGATATTTTGCATGACTGCTTCCTCTTTTCAGGATAAACGATTTAAAATTGTCTCCGCTTCGCTCTGACAATAACAGCGGAAAATTTTTTATAATTTGTAACTCCGAAACGACTGCGGTCGTTTCGGAGTTACTTTTTCACGGGAGGGGACTTTTCGGAAAGGCGGCGGGGAGTTTCCTGAGCAAATTCCGGCGAAGTGGGGCCCCGGTGCGCAGCACTGGGGCGGAACAGGGGGTTCCGGACTCATTTGCGAAGGAAAGTTCTCCGCCGCCTGCCATCACAGCAGGCTCATCTGCTCGCCCTCGTCCTCGGCGCGGATCAGCGCACCGGTGGCGGGCAGGCTGCGCACGCGATAGCGGTGTGGGTCGGCCAGCTCTAAAGTGTCGGCCGGTACCACCGAGGCGATGGTCTGGTTCTTTTTCAGGGTGACCACCGCCACACCCTGACTGTCGCGGGTGGTCTTGGCGGCGATCTGCGCCGTACCCACCAGCAGCATCCGGCTGGCACTGGTGCGGATGGCAAGCTCGGTCTCCTCCGGCTGGTAAAGCATCGTGGCCAGCGGCTCCTTGTCGCAGTAGGCCTTCAGCAGCTTGCGACGGTTCTGCTTGGTGGCGTAGGAGCTGAGGGGGATCTTTGCGCACTTGCCGCTGGCAAAGAAGAACAGCATAAAGCCGCTGTAATCGCCGGTAATGACCATGCTCAACACGTTTTCGCCCTCGTCCATGCCCAGCCGTCCCGGGATGAAGATGCCCATCTGGGCCACCTTGCCGTCCTCCAGCTCTGCCAGACGCACCTTGTACACCTGCTGCTTGTCGGTGAAGAACAGCGCTTCTACGTTGTTGCGGGTCTCGATCTGCTGCACGATCTCGTCGCCTTCTTTCAGCTTATGGGCACCGGCGGTGCGCAGACCTTGCGGCGGGATCTTTTTGAAATAGCCCTCGCGGGTAAAGAACACGGTGACCGGGTAGTCCGGCACCGTCTCTTCCTCGTCGGCAGCGTCCTCCTCGGGCAGGTCGTACAAGATCTCGCTGCAGCGGGGCTTGCCGTATTTTTTCGCTACATCGTTCAGTTCATTGATAATGATGCGGCGGATGCGGGCAGGTTTTGCCAGCACATCGTTCAGGTCGGCAATGTCCTTTTCCAGCTGCTCGATCTCGCCGGTGCGCTTGAGGATGTATTCCCGGTTCAAATGGCGCAGCTTGATCTCGGCCACATAGTCGGCCTGCACCTCATCGATGCCAAAACCGATCATCAGGTTGGGCACCACTTCGGTCTCTTCCTCGGTGGTGCGGATGATGCGGATCGCCTTGTCGATATCCAGCAAAATGGCGGCAAGACCCTGCAGCAGGTGCAGGCGCTTTTGCTTGCCTTGCAGGTCGTAGTAGGTGCGGCGGCGCACGCACTCCACGCGGAAGGCCGTCCACTCCTTGAGAATTTCGCGCACGCCCATCACGCGGGGCTGGCCGGACACCAGAATGTTGAAGTTGCAGCTGAAGCTGTCCTCCAGCGGAGTAGCCTTGAACAGTTTCGCCATCAGCTTGTCGGCATCCACGCCGCGCTTGAGATCCAGCGTCAGCTTCAGGCCGTTCAGGTCGGTCTCATCACGCATATCGCTGATCTCCTTGACCTTGCCGGTCTTGACCAGCTCGGCGATCTTATCCATGATGGCTTCCACCGTGGTGGTCGGCGGGATCTGGGTGACCTCGATCATGTTCTCGCCGGGCACCACGTTGTAGCGGGCGCGTACCTTCACGCTGCCGCGGCCGTTCTCGTAAATTTCACGCATCTGCGCTTCATCATACAAAATCTGGCCGCCGCCCACAAAGTCCGGGGCGGGCATGGTGGTGCCGATATCGTGGTGCTCGTCCTTCATCAGCGCCACGGTGGTGGCGCACAGCTCTGCCAGATTGAAGGAGCAGATGTTGCAGGCCATGCCCACCGCAATGCCAAGCGTGTTGTTGGCCAGAATGGTGGGGAATGTGACCGGCAGCAGGGTCGGCTCGGTGGTGGTGCTGTCGTAGTTGGGCACAAAGTCCACGGTGTCCTTGTCGATGTCGCGGAACAGCTCCTCGCACACGGGTTCCAGCTTTGCCTCGGTGTAACGGGCGGCGGCGCAGGACATATCGCGGCTGTACGCCTTGCCAAAGTTGCCCTTGGAGTCCACAAAGGGCACCAGCAGGCTTTCGTTGGAACGGCCCATACGCACCATGGTGTCGTAAATGGCGGCATCGCCGTGGGGGTTCAGGTGCATGGTGCTGCCCACGATGTTGGCGCTCTTGGTGCGGGCGCCTTTCAGCAGGCCCATGCCGTACATGGTATACAGCAGTTTGCGGTGGGCGGGCTTGAAGCCGTCGATCTCCGGCAGCGCGCGGGAGACGATAACGCTCATGGCGTAGGGCATATAGTTGGTTTCCAGCGTACGGGTAATGGGATCCTCCAGCACGCTGCCTGCGTTTAAAATTTCAACGCCGTCACCCAGCTGCGGGCGCACCGGCTTTAAGGTTTTCTTGGTCGATTTTTTTGCCATTGTGTTTCCTCATACTGTCCAGAGGCCGTGTTTCGGGCTTTTGGGGAGCATTGCTGCCGCCCGCGCCCTCATCCGGCTCGTAAACTCGCCACCTTCCCCCGGCCGGGGGAAGGCTTTGGCACGGTATCGTTCTGCTTATCAGGACACGTCCAGATCATCCAGATACTCTGCGCCATGCTGGGCGATATGCTCCTTGCGGCCTGCCAGATTGTCGCCCAGCAGGATATCAAACACCTGCGCGGTCTGCACCACATCGGTGGGCATTACTTTGATCAGGCGGCGGCTTTCCGGGTTCATAGTCGTCAGCCACATCATTTCGGGGTCATTCTCACCCAAGCCTTTGGAGCGCTGGATAGTGTATTTTTTGTCCCCGATCTTTTCCAGAAAAGCGGCCTTTTCCGGCTCGGTATAGGCGAAATAAGTGCGATCCTTCGTGGTGATCTCGTACAAAGGCGACTCCGCGATATACACATAGCCCTGGTTGATGAGGGTGGGGGTCAGGCGGTAGAGCATCGTCAGCACCAGGGTGCGGATCTGGTAGCCGTCCACGTCGGCATCGGTACAGATGACGATTTTATTGAACCGCAGGTTTTCGAGGTTAAAGGTAGCCAGCTCCTTGTTGTGCTTGCCGCCCAGCTCCACGCCGCAGCCCATCACCTTGATGAGGTCCACGATGACGTCCGACTTGAAGATGCGGGCATAATCGGCCTTCAGGCAGTTCAGGATCTTGCCGCGGATGGGCATGATGGCCTGATATTCACTGTCCCGGCTGGACTTGACCGCACCCATAGCGGAATCTCCCTCCACGATATACAGCTCGCGGCGGGCGGAATCCCGGGTGCGGCAGTCCACGAATTTCTGCACGCGGTTGGCTAAGTCGATTTGCGTAGAGAGCGTTTTTTTGATGCTCTGGCGCGTTTTTTCCGCGTGCTCGCGGCTCTGCTTGTTCACCAGCACCTGCTGGCAGATCTTCTGGGCCTCCTCCGGCTTTTCCAGAAAATACACTTCCAGATAATGCTTGAGGAAGTCGGTCATAGCCTGCGAGACGAATTTGTTGGTGATGGCCTTTTTGGTCTGGTTCTCGTAGCTGGTGCGGGTGGAAAAGCTGGAGGACACATATACCAGACAGTCCTGCACGTCCTGAAAGCTGATGGTGCTCTCGCCCTTTTTGTACAGGTTCTTTTCCTTCAGGTACTTGTTGATCTGGTAGACAAAGGCGGTGCGCACTGCGTGCTCCGGGCTGCCGCCGTGCTCCAGCCACGAGGAGTTGTGGTAGTATTCCAGCAGCTGTACCTTATTAGAGAAACAAAAAGCCGCACTCATGCGCACCTTGTAGTCCGGCTGGTCCTCGCGGTCCCGGCCCACGGCCTCGCTCTCGCAGCTGAACACCGGGGTCAGGGTGTCCTCCCCTGCTACTTCTGCCACATAGTCCGCGATGCCGTTCTGGTAGCACCAGCTCTCGTGCCACGGCTTGCCGGTGGCGGGGTCCTTTTCCTTTTCATCGGTAAAGTTGAGGGTAAGCCCCGCGTTGACCACAGCCTGACGGCGCAGCACGTCCTTATAGTAGCTGCCGGGCACATCAATATCGGTAAACACCTCATCGTCCGGCTTCCAGTGGATAATACTGCCGGTGCGGCGGCCCTTGTAGGGCTCCTTTTGCAGGCCACCTACGTTCTCGCCCTTTTTAAAGTCCAGATGGTAGTGATAGCCGTCGCGGTAGATATCGGCGGTCATCCATGCCGAGGCGTACTGGGTGGCGCACAGACCCAGACCGTTCAGGCCAAGGCTGAACTCGTAGTTATCCTCGCCTTCGCCGTACTTGCCGCCCGCGTACATCTCGCAGAACAGCAGCTCCCAGTTGTAGCGCCCCTCGCCGTTGTTCCAGTCCACGGGCATACCGCGGCCAAAGTCCTCCACAATGACGCTGCCGTCCTTGCAGCGGGTCACGTTGATGGTATCGCCGTGGCCGTCGCGGGCTTCATCGATAGAGTTGGACACGATCTCAAAGATCGAGTGGGCACAGCCCTCCACACCGTCTGAGCCAAAGATGACTGCCGGGCGCTTGCGCACACGGTCGGCACCCTTTAACGAGGTAATGCTCTCGTTGCCATATTCCTGTTTTTTTGCCATGCTGCTCCTCCCGGCCCATCGCAGCTGTGCCGCGCAGGCCGTCCTGTAATCAAAGCAGACGCCCGCCCTTTCTATTATATAAGAAATATAACAGCATCTCTGCGGGCATAAGCGCCTGTGTTCTTTTCTTTTATTAAACCATAGGTTGTAAAACTTGTCAAATATTCTTTCTCTCTTTTCCCATACTGCCTCCGGCACGAAAACCGCGAAAAAAAGTCGTTCTTATTTTGCACGCAGAGACGCCGAAAAGCAAAAACTTTTCAATTTTTTCAAAAAAGTTTGCATTTACCCCTTTACAAAATCGAAATTTCAGGTATAATAATCATCGTCCGGTGCGCCTCTGTAGCTCAGTCGGTAGAGCAGGGGACTGAAAATCCCCGTGTCATTGGTTCGATTCCGATCGGAGGCACCAGTCAAGGAAACCCATCAGGGTTTCCAATATGCGGCCGTAGCTCATCTGGTAGAGCGCCACCTTGCCAAGGTGGAGGTAGCGAGTTCGAGCCTCGTCGGCCGCTCCATTAAGGAGCAGCAACAGTTGCTCCGGTATGGCCCGGTAGCTCAGTTGGTTAGAGCACCAGCCTGTCACGCTGGGGGTCGTCGGTTCGAGCCCGATCCGGGTCGCTTCGTCGGAATGTCAGTCGTTTGTCTGGCAGTCTTACAAGTAAGACCGCCGTAACAAACTCTGAAATCCCTCCTCTTCCCCACAAAACTTTGCTTCGCAAGCTTTCGCGGGGGCCCCGAAATTCGCAAGAATCGCTCGGGAGGGTGCAGGGATAAATGCACCGGATATGCGGCCGTAGCTCATCTGGTAGAGCGCCACCTTGCCAAGGTGGAGGTAGCGAGTTCGAGCCTCGTCGGCCGCTCCATTGGAGTGGTATTCATCACTCCCTTATATGGTGACGTGGCCAAGTGGTAAGGCAAGGGTCTGCAAAACCCTCATCCACCAGTTCAAATCTGGTCGTCACCTCCAAAAGAATCCCGGAAGCTTCGGCTTCCGGGATTTTTTGTTTTGCGCTGTCCCCTGCCGGGGGCAAGGCCTGTGACTGTTCAAAACGCCCTTATAAAACTCTATTACTACTATGGACTTTTGAATAGTCGCCCTTGCCGGGGGAGCTTCCTCCCGTGAAAATACAATGCCGGAGCGTCCGCAGACGCTCCGGCATTGCTATAATAAAAGTAACGCTACCTCAGAACCGCAGCCGCATCTGATACCACACCACCCCGCCGTGGGTGGAAGTGGAAACGCCCTCGTTCGCAAAGTCGAACTTTGCATAGTAGTGCAAAAGCTTCTCCTTGCAGGTCAGTACCAGCCCCTTGCGCCCCTGTGCGCGGGCATCTGCAATGGCTCTTTGCAGCAGCAGCCCGGCATAGCCCCGGCAACGGCAGCGCGGGAGGGTGTTCACCCCAAAGATCATCTGCCATGCGCCATTTTCATCATGCAGGGCGGCGTCCGCGTACATCTCATCGGTCAGGTCGGGCATATCGGTGCAAAAGCCGTCCACAAAGGCCACCAGCTCCCCCTGCTCAAGCAGCAGCCAGAAATGACCGGCATAGTGTGCCAGCCGTCCGGCAAATTCCTCTGCCGTGGCAGCCTCCGCTGCCGGAAAACAGGCCGCCTCCACGGCGGCAATGGCCTGTAAATCGTCCATAGTTGCGTTGCGGATCTCCATGGTATCTCCCCCTCTTCTCTTTTTCTATTCAGTATACCACAGCTGCCGCGCAAAGGCAAAATATTTGCATCTGTTCCCCGTCCGTGTTACAATGGCTATACTACGCTTGGAAGGGAGTTGAAACGCCATGCCCACCGAAAACCGCACTACCTTAACGCCGGACACCCCGGTGCGCTACCTGAAAGGGGTGGGGCCCAAGACCGCAGAGCGGTTCGAGAAGTTGGGCATCGTGACGCTGGCAGACCTGCTGTGCCACTACCCCCGGCGCTACATCGACTTTTCCAAGCCCTACTCCATTGCGGAGGCTCCCGCCGACACTGAATGCGTGGTAAAGGCCGAGGTGTTTGCAAAGCCCGGCGGGCGCATTCTGCCGGGCGGGCGGCGGATGGAGCGCATCACCGCCGGGGACGATGTAGCCAGTCTGGAGATCACATGGTTCAATAATCCCTATGCCACCCAGAAGCTGCAGCTGGGGCAGGAATACTATTTTCAGGGCATCGTGACCGGCGGGATGCTGCGCCGCCAGATGGTCAACCCGCAGGTGCGCACCGCCGAGCAGATTCAGGCCGCGCCCTTTGAGGCCGTTTACCCCCAGACTGAGGGACTTACCAGCAGCGCCATCTCCCGCTGCATCCGGCAGCTTTTGCCCCACGCGGAGCTGCTGCCCGACCCGCTGCCGCCGGAGATGCTGCAAAAATACCGTCTGCTGCCCAAGGCCGAGGCGGTACGCGCCATCCACTGCCCTGCCACCGAGGAACAGGCCGCAGCAGCGCGGCGGCGGCTCATTTACGAGGAATTGCTGGTGCTGCAATTGGGCATCGGGCGGATGCGCAGCCGGGGCGCTGCGGCCACCGGGGCACCCATGCGCCGCGCCGATCCATCCCCTTTCTGGCAGAGTCTGCCCTTTGCCCCCACCGGGGCGCAGCGCCGTGCATTGGAGGAGATTTTAAACGATATGGCGGGCGAAACCGCCATGAACCGCCTGTTGCAGGGCGATGTGGGCAGCGGCAAAACGCTGGTGGCTGCTGCCGCCATCTGGGCGTGCATCCGGGCAGGATATCAGGCCGCGCTGCTGGCCCCTACCGAAATTCTGGCCGCGCAGCACGCCGAGGGGCTCAACCGGCTGCTTGCCCCCTTCGGGATGCGGGTGGCCCTGCTGACCGGCGGCATGAAGGCCGCTGCACGCCGCACCACGCTGGCTGCCATCCGCAAGGACGAAGCCGACCTTGTGGTGGGCACCCACGCCCTGATGAGCGAAGGGGTGGAGTTTGCCCGGCTGGGTCTGGCGGTCATTGACGAGCAGCACCGCTTTGGGGTGCGTCAGCGCGGCGCACTGGCAGAAAAAGCCGCGAACCCGCACCTGCTGGTCATGAGTGCCACCCCTATCCCCCGCACGCTGGGGCTGCTGATCTACGGCGACTTGGACATCTCCATTCTGGACGAGCTGCCCCCCGGGCGCACCCCGGTCAAGACCCGGTGCATCACCGGCAAGCGGCGGCGAGACCTGTACCGTTTTCTGGACAGCGAGATCGACAAGGGGCGGCAGGTGTATCTGGTCTGCCCCGCCATCGAGGATGTGCCGGACGGCGGGCTGAACGCCGTCAAGACCTACTACGAGGACATCGCCAAGGCGTTGCTGCCCGACCGCCGGGTGGGCCTGATGCACGGCAAGCTGAAGCCCAAGGAGAAAGCCGCCGTCATGGAGGATTTCAAGGCCGGGCGGTTGGACGCACTGGTGTCCACCACCGTCATCGAGGTGGGGGTGGACGTGCCCAACGCCGCCGTCATGGTCATCGAAAACGCCGAGCGGTACGGTCTTTCGGCACTGCACCAGCTGCGCGGGCGGGTGGGACGCGGCGCTGCCGAGAGCTGGTGCTTCCTTGTCAGCGACAATACCAGCGAGGCCGTGCAGAAGCGGCTGAAATTCCTCTGCTCCACCACCGATGGCTTTGCCGTGGCACAGTACGACCTGGAGACCCGCGGCCCCGGCGACTTTTTCGGCAGCCGGCAGCACGGCCTGCCCACTTTGCAGATCGCCGACCTGATGAATGACACCCGTACCCTGCACGCCGCCCAGAGCGAGGCCACTGCATTGCTTGCCGCCGACCCGCTGCTGGAAAGCCCTGCACACGCTTTGCTGGCCGCGCCCGGCACACATGATACACATTGCCGCCAAGGCTCTGCACCCTGCCGCCGAAAAGTTCCGTCTCCGGGTACTGTGCCAGCAGGTCGTAATTTTCGTGGCTGCCGTCCAGAAACAGAATCGTGTAGGGGCGCTTGCGCAGCCAGTCCAGCCGCTTGCGCTCTGCGGCGCTGCCGTCCCACACAAAGCCGAAATCCCCCAGCACCACCACGGTGTCCTTTTTGCCCAGCCAGCGCAGCTTGCCCTGCTTGAAGCGCTGGATATCGCCGTGGGTATCCCCTGTAAGATATACCATTCCTGCCCTCCCTGCCGGAGCGAAAGAACGGTGTAAAACACCGCAAGGCTCTTGTAACACCCCGGCAAACCTGTTATTATTATAGAACACAGCACGCTTGCTGCAAAATTGATCTTCCGGCGCGCCGCACAGCGCAGCCGTATCTTGTATATTTTATCGCTTTTTAAAGGAATTGTCCACATGAAACGTATTTTTGCACTGGTTCTTTCATTTGTATTTCTGCTCAGCTGCCTTGTGCTGCCCGCCGGGGCCATGTTCGACCCCAGCCCGGTGTATCAGGTGCAGGCTGCAAGCGCCTATATCGTGAACACCGATACCAACATTATCGTCTATGATAAGGACAGCACAAAGCAGGTATCTGCCGGCGGTCTGACCAAATATATGACCCTTGCCGTGTTGCTGACCAACTACGCCGACCAGCTGGACAACACCTTCCAGATGCCCTTTGCCATCTCGGACTATGTTTATAACACCAATAACGCAGATATGCGCTCCAACGAAACTTTCACCTACCGGGAAGCCATGTACGCCATGCTTACCCGCAATGCCAACGAGGCAGCCATGGGTGTGGCGTACACCCTTGCCGGCGGCGATCTGGACGGCTGGGTGGCGCAGATGAACACCCTGTCCCAGCGCATCGGCACCACCGCCAGCAACTGGACGGACGCCTGCGGCATCGACAGTGGCAACACTACCTGCGCGGTGGATATGTACCTGATCCTGCGCTACCTGATGAGCTTTGACGCCTTTGTGGAGGTGTCCGGCGCGCCCAGCTTTACCATGCCCGCCAAGGAGAAGCACCGCTCTTCCTCGGTGCTGGTCAGCCAGAATGCCGCGCTGAGCAAAGCCAGCGGCGGCAGCTACTACCGCAGCGCCATGCAGGGCGGTATGTGCAATGTGACCGCCTTTAAAAACGATACCGGCACCCAGAGCTATGTTTCGTGGGGTAACAAGGACGGTGCCACCTATATCTTCTGCGTGATGGACAGCCCCGACAGCTGCGATACCTTCGGCTACGCCAACCGCCGCCCCGCCCTGTTCGAGACGGTCAAACTGATGGACTGGGTATTCGACAGCTTTTCCATTCAGGCTGCGCTGGACACCGACCTGACCATTGCGGAGATCCCGGTCCGATATTCCTCCGACACCGACACCTTGCAGCTGTACCCCAACGACAGCATGATGACCCTGCTGCCCTCCACCAGCGACGGCACTGTCACCCAGAAATATTTCCATCTGCCGGACTACGTCTGCGCGCCCATCCAGCAGGGCGATGTAGTGGGCACGGTGGAGCTAACGAGATGACCTATCTGGACGGCGGTGCCACCATTGCCGACAGCGACGCTTACAAGGCATTCCTGAACGTGGGTCAGGTCTTTAACCAGCTGGCCCGCATCTTCTCCGGTGCAAGCTCCATTATCAACAACATCAATGTGATCTACAAGTCTATCGTTGAGCTGAACAATCTGCTGGGCGGTTTCATCAAGAAGTAAACATTCTGCCGCAAAAAAGAGCACCCTGTTTTCCGCGCAGGGTGCTCTTTTTGCGCAGCCTGAGGAATTTTGTGCGCGATTTTCAAAAAAATATTTTTGAAAACCCACTGCAACGCCATTTTTGTTATGGTTTTGTTGCATTTTGTCTGGTAGAATGCTTTATGTATGGATGTTCGGAGTTTCGACGAATTTCTGTACGAAAATCGCTTTTTCGCGCAGCAGGGTCCGTACGGCCCTGCAACGCTTTTGATACGGAGGTGCCGTTATGGCAGACCGTGAACTGCGGCACATGCGCCGCACCGAATTAGTCGAGATCATTCTGGCGCTCAAGCAGAGCGAAGATCAGCTCAAAGCCGAAAATGCGATCTGACCGCCAAACTGGAACAGCGGCAGATCCATCTGGACAGTGCCGGGTCCATTGCACAGGCCGCTCTGGAACTGAACCATGTGTTTGAGGCTGCGCAGGCAGCCGCCGATGACTATCTGGCTTCGGTGCGGTCGGTCGACCGGGACGCCCTGCAGGCGCAGGCAAAGGCCGAAGCAGACCAGATCCTGGCACAGGCCCGGGCCGAGGCGGAACAGCTGAAGGCACAGACCAAGCGGGAATGTGACGCCCTGACCGAGGCAGCAGAACACAAGCGTGCCCAGACAGAGGCCGACTGTGCCGCCTTGCGGGCCAAAACGGAACAGGAGATCGCGGCACGGCGGGCTGCTTTTGAGCAGAGCACCTGTGAGCTGCTGCGCAGCCGCTGTGACACCGATATCCTGCCGGAAGAAGGCAAGGCAAAATGAAATCAACCGAGATCAAATTTACGGCCATCCCCTCCACAGAGGAGGTAAAGGCCGAGCGCGACCGTCTGGCCTACCGCCGCCGGTACGGACAGGTACTGCGCAGCACCATTTATGCGCTGGTGGTGGTGGCCGCTGTGGCCGTGCTGCTGGCCACCCTGTTCCTGCCGGTGCTGCAGGTGTCCGGCGACAGCATGAACCCCACGCTGGAAGATAAGGACATTCTGCTGCTGGTCAAGTCCGACAGCATGAAAACCGGTGATCTGTGCGGCTTTTACTGGCAGAACAAGCTCCTGCTCAAGCGTGTGATCGGCCAGCCCGGTGACGTGATCTCCATGGACGAGGACGGCCATGTGACCGTGAACAGCACTGTGCTGGACGAGCCTTATGTGGACGAGCTGGCACTGGGCGAATGTGACATCCGGTTCCCCTATCAGGTGCCGGAGAACCGGTATTTTGTGCTGGGCGACCACCGCTCGGTGTCCATCGACAGCCGCAGCAGCGTGATCGGCTGCGTGGAAAAAAGCCAGGTCGTGGGGCGGGTATTCCTGCGCATCTGGCCGCTGAACCGCCTTGCGGTTTTCTGATTTGTGCCTGCGGAGCGGGCGAATGTGTCCCGCCTCCGAAGCAATGTTGTGTGCATAAATTTCCCCAATCTGGAAAGGAGCGAATCATCCCCTCATGAAAAAGACGTTCAAAAACTGTTTGCCGTACTGCTGGCAGCAGCCTTGGTGCTGGCTATGGCCGTGCCTGCTTTTGCAGAGACCAACGCCCCCAAAGGTTCCATCACCATCAACAACACGGCGAAGGACGAGACCTACACCATCTACCGCATGTTCAAGCTGGACAGCTACAACGCTGAAAGCAATACCTATTCCTACACCGTAGAATCGGATTGGGAGGGTTTCTTCAAGACGGGTGCCGGTGGAAACTACATCACCCTGGACGGCCAGAACCACCCCACTTGGACGGCTGCTGACGAAAACGATTCCACCACTGTTGCCGCATTTGCTAAGGCAGCTCTGGCCTGGGCAGCTGATAAGAAGATCTCTGGCACTAAGGAAACCGCAACTGGTGATACCGTCACCTTCTCTAACCTGGACCTGGGCTACTACCTGGTGGACAGCTCTCTGGGTGCTCTGTGCGGTCTGAATACCACCAATCCCAATGCCACCATCAAGGAAAAGAACGAAAAGCCGGAGATCAAGAAGGAAGTCCAGACAAGCACCGGTGACTGGGGCGACAAAAACAACGCCAAGATCGGTGATACCGTAGAGTACAAGGTCGAGATCACGGTTGCTGACGGTGCTCAGACGTACACTGTCACCGATACCATGAGCAAGGGCCTGACCTTCAATAGCGCTTCCCTCAAGGTTACCGCCAATGATGTTGTGACCACCGATTATACACTCACCCCTACCACCAACGGCTTCACTCTGGTGCTTCCTGAAACCTACGTCAGCACTCTCACTAAGGGTACCACTATCATGGTGACCTACAATGCCACCCTGAATAAGGATGCTGTCATTGATGGCGATGGCAACACCAACGAGGTCAAGCTGGGCTACGGCAATCATCAGAACACTGTTCCCAGCAAGGTCACCACCAAGTCCTACCAGTTCGACCTGGTGAAGGTGGACGGCACCACCAACAAGCTGCTGGACGGTGCTGAGTTTGAGCTGGCCGATGGCGAAACCAAGCTCTCTTTCGTAAAGGACGCTAACGGCAACTATCGTGTGGCTACGACTGGCGAGAAGGGTACAACTACTACCATTACCGTCAAGAACGGCAAGGTCAACATCTACGGCCTGGCAGGCAAAACCTATACCCTGACCGAAACCAAGGCTCCGGACGGTTACAACAAGCTGGTAACCCCCGAAACCGTAAACCTGACCGATGGTTCCAAGGCTTCTGCCACCATCGAAAGTGAGGCCTATGTAGACGGCGGCGTTGTGGTCAAGAACAACGCTGGCACTGTGCTGCCCAGCACCGGCGGCATCGGCACGACGCTGTTCTATGTCATCGGCGGCGGCCTGATGGTGGCAGCAGTCGTGCTGCTGGTCACCAAGAAGCGCATGGAGCACAAGAACTAAGCAACCATCCCTGAAAACACCCGGGCGGGGGCGACCAACTCGCCTCCGCTCCTTTTTTTCACAGCACAGAGGGCCTTGCCATGAAAAAGCACTCCGGCACCATCCTGCTCGTCCTCATTTTCTTTGTGGGCCTTGCGGTGATGCTCTACCCTACCATCAGCGATTACATCAACCAGCGCAACCAGACCAGGGTTGTCAACAGCTACGCCCAACAGGTGGACGGCCTGTCCGACGCCGACTACACGGCCTATTTCGATGCCGCCGACGTCTTCAATCAGGAGATCGCCGCCGACCCGGATGCCCTGTACCACGCCGACCACTTTTCCACCTACAGCACCACGCTCGACGTGACCGGCACCGGCATCATGGGCTACATCACCATTCCCCGCATCGGCGTGGAGCTGCCCATCTACCACGCACCAGCGATGCCGTGCTGCAGGTGGCCGCCGGTCATCTGGAGGGCACCAGCCTGCCGGTGGGCGGTGCCAGCACCCACGCGGTGCTCTCCGCCCACCGGGGCCTGCCCAGCGCCAAGCTGTTCACCAATCTGGATCAGCTGGAAGTGGGCGACACCTTCACCATCACGGTGCTGGACCGGACTCTCACCTATGAGGTGGACAACATCTCCATCGTGCTGCCCACCGAGGTGGACGAACTGAAGGTGGTGGACGGCAAGGACTACGTCACCCTGATGACCTGCACCCCTACGGCATCAACTCCCACCGGCTTCTGGTGCGCGGCCATCGCGTCACCGCCCCGGAGAACCTCAAGCGCATCCGTGTTGCAGCTGACGCCACCCGCATTGAGCCCATCCTCATTGCGCCACTGCTGGCTGTGCCGCTGCTGCTGCTTTTGCTCATCGGCCTGCTGGTCTCCGGCAAAAACGCAAACAGAAATGACAAAAGCCGCCTGAAATACCCCCCGGCATAGACAGAGCAACCCCAGAGCTCTGTTTGTGCCGGGGGTATTTTCTCTCACAAAAAATTCGCCGTTTCGTAGCTGAAACGGCGAATCAAGTCTCTATTCTTTTACGGTGTGCGGATTATTTTTTCAGACGATGGTGCAGTATCACATCCTCTGCAAGCCGAAAGACCGGGCACTTCTTCCGGAGCTGCCTCTGCGGAACCAGGCGTGACCCCGGTGTTCACTCCACCAGCGCCACGGCCACGTCGTTGACGTTCGTGCCGGTAGCGCCTGTGCGGATGAGCCCGCCCACCGCCTGCAAAGCATGGTAGGCGTCGTTGTCGGCGAGGGTGCGGTACACGTCCCGCCCGGCTGCGCGAAGGGCGGCTTCCGTCTCGCCGTCGACAAGGCCGCCCGCCGCGTCGGTGGGGCCGTCGGTGCCGTCACTGCCCACGGAGAACACACAGCAGTGTTTCAGCCCGGCCAGCGCAGGAGCCGCCGCAAGGGCCAGCTCCTGGTTGCGGCCGCCCTTGCCCTTGCCGGTCAGGTGGACGACCGTCTCGCCGCCCGCGATAAAGGCCAGCTTCCGGCCTCCGCCCGCATGGGTGCGGACCACCGAACCAAGGAAGCTGCCCGCCTCCCGCGCCTCGCAGCAGAGCCGGTCGGTGAGAAGCACCGGCTCATACCCCAGCGCACGGCAGGCCGCAGCGGCTGCCGTGCACAGCTCCCGCACGCTGCCGGTGATGCGGGTGGTCACGTTGGTCAGAGCCTTGGGGGGTCTCCTGCCGCAGCAGCTCCTGTGCCGCGATCGACAGGCGCAGGCGGTATTTCTCAGCAATGGCGATTGCCTGCCCGCAGGTGGAGGTGTCCGGCACCGCCGGGCCGCTGGCGATCATATCCAGCGGGTCGCCCAGAATATCGCTCAGCACGATGCTGAACACCCGAGCCGGGGCGCATGCCTGTGCAAACCGCCCGCCCTTGACCGCCGAGAAGCGCTTGCGAATGGTGTTCATCTCGACGATGTCCGCCCCGCAGGCCAGCAGCTGGGACGTAATGTCCTGCAGCTCCTCTGCAGGGATCAGCGGCTTCTCAAACAGTGCACTGCCGCCGCCGGACAGCAGAAACAGCACCGTATCCTCTGGCTGCAGGCCCTGCACCAGCTCCAGCGCCTTCTGGGTGGAGGCAAAGCTGTTGGCGTCCGGCACCGGGTGGCCTGCCTCGCAGCAGGTCACACCGGGGATTTTCCCTTTACATGATTGTATTTGGTCACGACCACACCGCCGTCCACATGCCCCAGCACGGCAACGGCAGCATGTGCCATCTGCCATGCGGCTTTTCCGGCGGCCACCAGCACCGTGCGCCCTTCCGGGTGAAAATCCTTCAGCGCACGGCGCACGGCCTCGTCCGGCAGCACCGCCCGGATGCTGGCTTCCACGATCGATCCGCGCAGCTGCGCAGCGTTTTTTCCATAAACAAGAGCTCCTTTCGTTTCCGGTCCGCGTCCGACACGGCAGGCCGGTCCATCCGGCTCCATTATACCGCAGAACCGGCGTTTCGGGAATATTGAAAAAGCCGAGCGCTCCCCTTCTGCGGGATGCTCTGCTTTTCTTGTCAGGTCTCTTTCTGCAGCTCCTTGTCGATCGGCCCCTGCAGGCGCTCGGTCTCTTCTGCTGCATAGGCTCTGGCATCGATCTCCACCGGCTGGAAGTAATAGCTCAGGATGTCCTCATCGCCCGAGACGTACCCATTCTGATCGTTCCGCAGCCATCGTCTGGCCTGGTCGTAGTAGGCCGCCTGGGTCGCGGCATCGTCCCAGTCGATGTTTTCCACCACATAAGTCTGCTGCACATGAAACGCCTCGTGGGCGATGGTGTCCATGGTCTCCTGGGCAGTCCCGCTTTCCAGCACAGACCGGGAGAGCACGATCTGCCGGGACGCAGCGCTGTAGTAGCCCAACCGGTCCTCGTCGAGCGGCTGGACCGTGACCTCTGTCCCGTCCGGCACCCACAGCATGGCGGTAACTGGTTGGGGATGAGAGAATCGAACTCCCACAAGTAGAGTCAGAGTCTACCGCACTACCACTATGCAAATCCCCATTATTCTGTTTGTCTGCCGCGCCGTGCGTTGCTGACAAGGGATATTATACACGCCGACGGGCTGCTTGTCAACCATTTTTTCAGTTTTTCTGCAAAAGTTTTCGCAGCGGCTTTCCGGTGCACACAGGCTTGTAATTTTTTGGTTTTTCTCTTGACAGCACTTCCCTTTCGGAATACTCTAATACTATAAAAAGGTAGGACCCCGGTCAGCCCGGCACCCTTTGCCGGACCGTTCGGCTTTGCCTGAATGATAATGAAAGAGGGTATTTGAATGAAAAAACGTGTTGGTATCCTGACCTCCGGCGGCGATTGTCCGGGCCTGAACGCCACCATCCGCGGCGTTGCAAAAGCACTGTATGCCCGCATGGGCGATAACGTGGAGATCGTGGGCATCGCCAACGGTTACAGCGGCCTGATCAACGGCGACTACCATGAGATGTACGAGGACGACTTCCGCGGCATCCTGACGGTAGGCGGGACCATCCTGGGAACCAAGCGCACCCCCTTCAAGATGATGCGGGTGGTGGAGGACGACAACATTGATAAAGTTGCCGCCATGAAAAAGACCTACAAGGACGCCAAGCTGGACTGCCTGCTGTGCCTGGGGGGCAACGGCACCCACAAAACGGCCAACCTGCTGGCGGAGGAGGGTCTGAACATCATCGGCCTGCCCAAAACCATCGACAACGACATCTTTGGCACCGACGTTACCTTCGGTTTCCATACCGCTGTGGACATTGCCACTGATGTTATTGACCGCATCCACACCACTGCGGGCAGCCACAGCCGCGTAATGTGCATTGAGGTCATGGGCAACAAGGCCGGCTGGCTGACGCTGTATTCCGGCATTGCAGGCGGTGCGGACATCATTCTGCTGCCGGAGCTGCCCTACGATATCGACCGCGTGTGCGAGGCCGTGGAGCGCCGCGCCAAGAAGGGCTCCAACTTCTCTATCCTCGCCGTGGCCGAGGGTGCCATCAACACCGAGGAAGCCCGCATGAAGCGCAAGGACTGGATGGCCAAGCGTGCCGAGGCCGGCCTTGGCACCACCGCCACCAACCGCATTGCACAGGCCGTGCAGAAAAAGACCGGCATGGAGACCCGCGTGTGCATCCCGGGCCATATGCAGCGCGGCGGCAGCCCCAGCGCCTATGACCGTGTGCTGGCCACCCAGTTCGGCAGCTATGCCGCACAGCTGGTAGAGGTGGAGCGCTACGGCGTGACCGTGGCCATGGTGAACCGCCGGGTGACCGAGAACCGTCTGGCAGACATTGCCGGTAAGACCCGCAACGTGCCCGAAAACTGCGAGCTGCTGACCGTGGCCCGCCGCATGGGCGTCTGTCTGGGCTGACCCCTGCCCGCAAGAGGAAACACTGAGAAAAGCGAGACACCGGAAAGTCTGCTGACTTTCCGGTGTCTCTTTTTATGTTATGGGCAGCGCAAAAGGGTTGGCGAGCGGCTTTTTACGGTAAATTTTGCCGTTGAAGCTGCGCTTTCTGTCCCAAGTGCGCAAAAAAGGTTGTCAAAACAGGAAAAACAGGGTATGATAGGAGCTGGATCGCAAAGCTGCGGTCCTTCAATATTGTTAAAGGAGTGTGCTTTGTTATGCGCGCCTATGAACGACTGCTTGATTACGTCAAGGTCTACACCACCTCGGATCCGGAGTCCGGCACCCATCCGGATTCCGCTGCGCGGGAGTTTGATCTGGCTCACAAGCTGGTGGAGGAGCTGAAGGCTCTGGGCGTGGAGGATGCCCGTGTGGACGAGCACTGCTACGTCTACGGTTCCCTGCCCGCCACCCCCGGCTGCGAGGAAAAGCCCGCGCTGGGTCTGATTGCCCACATGGACACCGCCCCGGATGCCAGTGGCGAGAACGTGAACCCCATCCTGCACGAGAACTATGACGGCGGCGACGTGGTGCTGCCCGCCACCGGCAAGGTGATGAAGGTCTCCGCCTTCCCCTTCCTTGCCTCCATGAAGGGCGAGACCCTGATCACCACCGACGGCACCACCCTGCTGGGAGCCGATGACAAGGCCGGCGTGGCGGAGATCATGACCGCTGTGGAGACCGTCATCCGCGAGGGCCGCCCCCACGGCAAGCTGTGCATCGGCTTTACCCCGGACGAGGAGATCGGCGAGGGTGCCGACCTGTTCGATATCCCCGGCTTTGGCGCAGACTTTGCCTACACCGTGGACGGCGGCGAGCTGGGCGAGATCGAGTACGAGAACTTCAACGCCGCTTCTGCCACCGTGACCATCCACGGCTTCTCGGTGCACCCGGGCACCGCCAAGGACACCATGATCAACGCTTCCAATGTGGCCATGGAGTTCCACGGCGCTCTGCCCGTGATGGCACGGCCTGAGACCACCGAGGGCTATCAGGGCTTCTACCACCTGTGCCAGATGTACGGCGACGTTACCACCGCAAAGCTGGGCTACATCCTGCGCGACCACGATGCCGCCAAGCTGCAGTTCAAAAAGGACAACATGCAGGACATTGCCGATTACCTGAACGGAAAGTACGGCGAAGGCACCGTGGAAGTGGAGATCAAGGACAGCTACCGCAATATGCTGGAAAAGATCAAGCCCCACTTCCACCTCATCGAGACCGCCCGTAAGGCTGTGCGCATGGCCGGTCTGGAGCCGGTAGAGGTACCCGTGCGCGGCGGCACCGACGGTGCTATGCTAAGCTGGAAAGGCCTGCCCTGCCCCAATCTGGGCACCGGCGGCTTCAACTTCCACGGCGTATGCGAGTGCACCACCGTGGAGCGGATGGACCGCTGCACCGAGATCGTGCTGAATATTATCTCCCTGTACGCAGAGTAATTCGCCTTTTTCCGTGAAAAACTTTCTGCGTGAAAACAGTCTGTCCATATAACATAAAAGCGGCGGCTGCACAAAGCACAGTGCAGCCGTCGCTTTTCATTTAACCTACGTTGATATGCCCCACCGGCATGATCTTGCGCTTGTTGTCGTCCGGTTTGGCAGTCAGGCTCATGGCAAAGGCCACCGGGCCTACACGGCCCATGAACATGACCAGCATATACAGGATCTTTGCCCCGTTGTTCAGCTGGCTGGTTACGCCTACGGAAAGGCCCACCGTACCAAAGGCCGAGCAGGACTCGAAGATGGCATCCACCACGGACACGGCGTCCGAGGTGTTGTAGTACACCACAATGGCCGAGCCGATGACCGCCACAGCGCCCAGCACGATAATGGTCAGGGCGCGGTAGACGGTCTTGGACTCGATATGATGGTCCGCGATCACACAGTCGTCGCGCCCCTGCGCCACGCTGCGGATGGTCAGGATGATGACCGCGAAGGTGGTCACCTTCACACCGCCGCCGGTAGAGCCGGGCGCTGCGCCGATGAATTGCAGCACGCTCATGAGCAGCTTGCTCAGGGTGCCGCAGGAGGCCAGATCCACGGTGTTCATGCCGGCGGTACGGGTGGATACCGACTGGAACAGTGAAGCCATCACCTTGCCGGGCACCGACAGTCCGCCCAGCGTGGCGGGGTTGTTCCACTCCATCAGTCCCAGCCCCAGCGCGCCGCCCAGCCACAGGATCACCGAGAAGGACAGCACCACCTTGGCGTGCAGGGACAGGCGGCGTTTCTGGTACCACTGGCACAGCTCCACCCAGACCATAAAGCCCAGACCGCCGGAGATGATCATGAAAATGATCACCGCCTGCACATAGTAGTTGTTGACATAGGGCACCAGCGAGGAGTACGCCCCGAACCGGCCGAACAGGTCAAAGCCCGCATTGCAGAAGGCCGAAATGGCGGTAAACACGCTGATCCAGACGCCCTCCAGCCCGAACTGCGGCACAAAGGCGAACATCAGCAGCAGAATGCCGATGCCTTCAAACATCGCTGCCAGCCCCACCACGATCTTCAGCACACTTTTGGCCTGATCGTAGCCGTCCGCCGAAACGCTTTCGCCCAGCAACCGCAGATCCCGGAAGCCCATGCGCCGGCGCATGGCCAGCGCAAAAAAGCTGGTAAGGGTAACAAGACCAAGGCCGCCCACCTGAATGAGCAGCAGCACCACTGCCTGCCCGAACCATGTGAACTGCGTCCACGTATCCCGCACCACCAGACCGGTGACGCAGGTGGCGCTGGTGGCTGTGAACATGGCGTTGAGCACATCCAGCCGCCCGTGCCTGCTGGCAATAGGCAGGGTGAGCAGCAGCGTGCCCAGCGCGATCACAATAATAAAACTGACGCAGATGATCTGGGTCGGGGTGCTCAGTCCCAGCTTTCTTCGCCGGACTGACCTCTGGTGCCGCAGCTTTTTGCGGATATTTTTTATCTTTTCCATAGCATCCTCCCTGCGCAGCACACAGCCGCTTTGCATTCCTTTATAGCATACACCATTTTGCCCGCAGGTTCAACTTGATTTTACAGCTCGGTTGCGGTATTATAATATGGTACTGTATTTTTGGGGTTTTCTGCCCCAAGGATGCAGAACTGTGTCTCCGTAGCTCAGCTGGATAGAGCGTCCGCCTCCTAAGAATTCGGTCAACCTGATACCTTGGGGGCAGAAGTGATTGCTCTAATCAAAAGCAAGACCGGGAATCGAAGTTTTCTCAACAATTTTTGATGCAACAAGTTTAACACCGTTCCGGTTGCAACGCAGTCGGTCACTTCGTTGTGAAAATCATTCCACATACTTCGGTGTGAAATCGTTCTGTATATTCGTTTCCAAGTGCGTTGAATTTTAAAAAATCAACGATAATACATAATATGCCTCAGTAGCTTAGCTGGATAAAGCGCCTCCCTCCTAAGGAGGAGACCGCAGGTTCGAATCCTGTCTGGGGTATCCCTTTATGAAAATGCGAAGGTCATTTTTCCATGTGAAAGACGATCTTCGCATTTTTCATTTTGAACCTATCACCAAAATTAGCCAGCTAATGCCATTAGCAGAATTTTCAGTTCCAGCTAATAAAATCAGGCTTCCAGCTAATGAAGCCCCATAAAGCACCTTTTGAGCTCTGTTTTCCCGCCCTCTGCTAAAATTGGTAGCCGCTTTCCTGTAAATCCATGTAAATACAAGATAATTTGTGTAAATCTATTTTCCACATTCCCGCCCAAAACCGTGCAAAACACTTTTCTCCATACATAGCGCGTTCACTCGCTGTTCTCTCGGAACAGAAAGAGGAACGCGCTTTTTTGTTTTCGGGCTGAACTTCCCGAATCCACCAAAGGAGGGTTTACCGATGAAAAAAGTTCTGACCGTCACGATGGACGGTATCCGCTACCATGCTTCCCGCCCGGCAGATTGCCGGCACTGCTTCTTCTGGAAGAACCGAAAGAAGGGCTGCGTTCTCGGCAAAGAGAACTGCTACTATCTGATCGAGCCGCCCAAAGGCCCCAGCAAGTGCGAAGGGTGCCCCTACAAGCGGGCAAAGCCCTGTGTGCTGGTTCCCTGCTACAAAGGCCTGATGGCACCGCTGGAGAAACGAGGTGATGCCAAGTGAGCCACAAGCGAAACGAAGCTCTGCGCCATGTTCAGCACTCCATGCACCATGTGATCGCCGCTGGCGAAGGTTCGACCGTGCCCCGGACAGCTGCAAGCTGTGTCCGTACTATCGACCTGATTTCAAATTCCGCACCTGCCTGTATGCCCACTGCCCTTATAAGAAGCAGGTCAATGTGTTCCGTTCCACACCTGAAAAATGGGATATTCTCTATGCCCGAAAAAAAGCCGACAAGAACCGCAGACCTTGATTACTTCTATGGGCAGTCCAGCGAGCTGTTCTCCTTCTACCGGATTCCCAAGCTGTTGTTTCAGGATAGCCGCTTCCAACCGCTTTCCACAGATGCCAAAACGCTGTACGGTATCCTGCTGGACCGCATGAGCCTGTCAGCCCGGAATGGTTGGTTGGACAAAGCTGGGCGGGTGTTCATCATCTATACTGTGCAGGAGGTGCAGGATTCACAGGGCTGTGCCGATAAAAAGGCCACCAAGCTGCTGCGAGAACTTGAAGAGTACGGCCTGATTGAACGCAAACGGAGGGGGCTGGGCAAGCCCGATCTCATCTATGTGAAGAATTTTTCGTCAGAATCGTCAAAACTACGCTTTCTGAATCGTGATAATGACGATTCTGGAGTCGTCCAGAATACGCTTCAAGACCCGGCCAAACTACGATGTAATAAGACTGAGAGAAATAACACAGAGGTAAGCGATACTGATCCTATCTATTCCGATGAAAACGACTGGATGAGCAAACGCGCCCAACTGGAAGAATATTTTTCACGTTCTTTGGAGATGGACCTTCTGCTCCGGCTTTACCCGGATGATGAAGACACCCTCTACCAGATCGTAGATTTGCTGGTGGATACCTGCGCCACCAACCGCAAGACGCTGCGCATTGCCGGGGACGATAAGCCCGCCGAAGTGGTACGCAGCCGGTTTATGAAGCTGAACGCCGACCATATTCGCTTTGTGCTGAAGTGCCTTGCAGAGAACAGCAGCCCGATCCGTAACATGAAACAATATCTGCTCGCTTCTCTGTACAACGCACCGACTACGATGCAGCTTTCCTATCAGAACCAAACCAACCACGACTTAGCGAATCGGAGATGATGAAAATTTCAAAGAAAGCAACCACGATAGCCATCGTCAACCAGAAGGCGGAACCGGCAAGACCACGACCTGTGAAAATTTGGGCGTTGGTCTGCCGAAGGGCAAGAAGTTCTGCTGGTGGACACCGACCCACAGGGCAGCTTGACCATCAGCATGGGCTGGCAGCAGCCCGATGAATTGCCTACAACTCTTTCCACCCTGATGCAAAAGCTATGAACGACCAAAGTATCCAGCCCGGTGAGGGCATTCTGCACCACGCAGAGGGCGTTGACCTGATTCCGGCAAACATTGAACTGGCAGGGCTGGAAGTAGCGCTGGTGAACAGCATGAACCGGGAAAAGATGCTGAAACAGGTGCTGGAAGGTGCAAAGCGGGAGTACGATTTTATTCTGCTGGATTGTATGCCCTCGCTGGGGATGCTGACCATCAACGCACTGGCGGCGGCAGACGCTGCCCTGATTCCGGTGCAGGCGCAATACCTGTCCGCAAAAGGTCTGGAACAGCTTTTGCAGAGGCAGCAGA
>VOFE01000538.1_pt1 | contig 93400 bp, 154 predicted proteins | sample 5384071 | NCBI WGS metagenome assembly VOFE01 (sample SAMN12384724, study PRJNA508395) | human gut metagenome | isolation source: healthy gut D | host: Homo sapiens
CAGGCCCGTCCCTTATGTTCATCACAATCCCCAAGGTCTTTGATTCCATGGGCCTCGGGACCCTAATCGGCATTCTGTTCTTCCTGCTGGTGCTGTTTGCGGCGCTGACGAGTTCCATCGCGCTGGCGCCCGTCCGCCTGATTCACCCGGTCGATGCCCAGCTTTTCGCACATCGCCTTGAGGTAGGCCACCGCGACGAGGTTCGCCACGCAGAGCGGCTCGTCGCCGAAGCGATCGACCAGCTCTTCCTCAACGTCGTCGCGCTGCGCGGCCGTCGTGATGGAGGCGATGCGCTTGTAGACCTCCAGCCGCTGTCTGTCGCCCGTGACGTATTCCGCCGGGAGATAGGCGTTGACATGTACGTCCATGCGCGTCTCCACGTCGCGGTTCGGCTTGGGCGCCTCGCCCTGCGCCTCCAAAACCGCTTCCTCCAGCAGCTTGCAATACAGATCGTAGCCGATGTTGGCGAGGTGGCCGCTCTGCTGCGGGCCGAGCAGGTTGCCCGCGCCGCGCAGCTCCAGATCGCGCATCGCGATGCGGAAGCCCGAGCCGAACTCCGTAAATTCGCGAATCGCGTCGAGGCGCTTCTGCGCCGTTTCGAGAGCACCTTGCCCGGCCGAACCGTGAAATAGGCGTAGGCCAGCCGGTTCGAGATCGGCCGACGCGCCCGCGCATCTGATAGAGCTGACCCAGCCCGAAGTGATCCGCGTCGTAGATAATCAGCGTGTTCGCCATCGGGATATCAAACCGGATTCGGTGATCGTCGTGCACAGCAGCACGTCAAACTTCTGCTGGCTGAAATCCAGCATCACGTCTTCCAGCGCGTGCTCGCGCATCTGGCCGTGCGCAATCGCGATGCGCGCCTCCGGCACGAGCTTGGAGAGCTGCTTGTAGCACTGGTCGATCGAGCCGACGCGGTTATAGAGGAAGAAAACCTGCCCGCCGCGCCCGATTTCGCGCAGAATCGCGTCGCGCACCACGCTGTCCTGATATTCCATCACGTAGGTCTGCACAGGTAGCGCGCCTGCGGCGGCGTTTCCAGCAGGCTCATGTCGCGGATGCCGACCATGGACATGTGCAGCGTGCGCGGGATCGGCGTGGCCGACATCGTGAGCACGTCCACCGTCTTTTTTCATGTTCTTGATGCTTTCCTTGTGCCCGACGCCGAAGCGCTGCTCCTCATCGACGATGAGCAGGCCGAGGTTTTTGAATTGCACATCCTTGGCCAGCAGCCTGTGCGTGCCGACGATGATGTCGATTTCGCCGTCTTTGAGGCGGCGCAGGCTCTCCTTCTGCTCCTTGGCCGAGCGGAAGCGGCTGAGCACGTCCGCGTGTACGGGAATCCCTCCATCCGGCGCATCAGCGTGTTGTAATGCTGCTGGGCGAGGATCGTCGTCGGCGCGAGGATGGCGACTTGCTTGCCGTCCATCACGGCCTTGAACGCCGCGCGCAGCGCAACCTCCGTTTTGCCGTAGCCCACGTCGCCGCAGAGCAGGCGATCCATCGGCAGGTCGCGCTCCATGTCGCGCTTGATCTCCTCCGTGGCCTGAAGCTGGTCGGGCGTTTCGTCGTAGGGGAAGTTTTCCTCAAATTCCTGCTGCCACGGCGTGTCCGGCCCAAAGGCGTAGCCCCTGTTCTTCTGCCGCTCGGCGTAGAGCTTCACGAGGTCGAAGGCCAGCTCCTTGAGGCTTTCGCGCACCTTCGATTTCTGCTTGTCCCAGTCCTTGCCGCCCAGCCGCGAGAGCTTGGCGCGGCGCCCTCGCCGCCGCCGATGTATTTCTGAATCCGGTCGAGGTGATCCACCGGGATATACAGCTTGTCGCTTCCGAGATACTGCACCAGCAGGTAATCGCGGCTCGCGCCCTCGCTGGTCAGGCGCTTCGTGCCCTGATAGATGCCGATGCCGTGCGTCTCGTGCACGACGTAGTCGCCGACGTTCAAATCGGTGAACGAGGCGATTTTGCTGCCCTGCTGCTTCTTCGGCTTGCCCTTGGCGCTCTTCGCGCCGTAAACGTCGCCGCTGGCGATCACCGCAACCTTGATCTCCGGATACTGGAAACCGCCGGAGAGCGTCAGCGGATAGATGCGGCATTCGCCGCTTTTCGGCGCGGCCGTGCCCAGCTCGTCAAACGCCGCCTTCACGCCCTCGTCCTCAAAGGATTGGCGCATGCGTTCGCCGCGCGCCGCGCCGCCGGAGAGCACCAGAATCCGCCAGCCGTCCTGCTGCCAGCGCGTGAAATCGGCGCACATGTCGTGCGTCCGTCCGCCGTAGCTGCCCGCGCCCATGCCGCCCATCGGACAGAGCAGCGTCGGCTTCAGCTTTTCCACCGGGCGCAGAATCGTCGTCAGCGCAAGCAGGGTCGTCTGCCGCATCGCCGCGAGCGCCTCGTCCTGCGTGAGCATCAGGCCGTGCTGCTCGGGCAGCGCCTCGCCGCGTTCAAGCGCCGCCGTAATCGCCTGCCCAAACTCGCCGGTTCGGCTGTCCATGCGGGCAAAGAGCGCTTCCGGCTCGTCGAGCACGACAATCGGGCGGTTCATGTAATCCAGAATCGTCTCCGTCTGCGGATAGAGCAGGTTGATGAATTTTTCGAGCATCCGGTTGCTCACGCCGTTTTGCATCTGGCTGACCGCCGCGCGCAGCTTTTCGCCGAAGCGCTCCATCGTGCGGTTTTCGCGGGTGAAGGCCTCCGGCGCGGCGATTTCGCCCTCCTCCAGCGGCAGATCCGCCAGAGACGCGTCGTCGCTTTTTTCCGCTCTCGCCCTTTTTAGCGACGGCTTCCTGTCGCGCCAGCGCCTCCAGCAGCAGCCGCGCCAGCGCTTCTGTGCCCGCTTTGCGGCACGGGCGCTTCGCTCGCGGGCGGGATGACGACCTCCTGCATATTGCCCCTGACTGCGCTGGCTCATCACATCGACCGCGCGGATGGAATCCAGCTCGTCGTCGAAAAAACTCGATGCGCACCGCGCTCAGCGCGTCGGCCGGGTATACGTCGATGATCCCGCCGCGCACGGAGAACTGCCCCTTGCCTCGACCATGTATTCCCGCGTGTAGCCCGCCGCGAGCAGCCGCTCGATCAGCAGGTCGATCGGCGTCACATCGCCCACACGCAGGGAAATCGTGTTTCGGTTAAACGCCTCGCGCGGCATCATCCGGTGGAGCATCGCGTCCACCGGGCGACAATCGCGCGCGCCTCGCCGCTCAGCACCCTGCGCATCGCCTCGATGCGGCGATAGGCCACCTCGCGGCTGGCCGCCACATCCTGGTAGAACGTGATTTCCCGCGCGGGGAGCAGGCACACGCCGCCGCCCAGCAGCGCGGAAACATCCTCCATCGTCTGCGTCGCGCTGCGTTCGCTGTCGCACAGGAAAAGCAGCGGTCTGCCCGTCCGCGCCGCCAACGCGCAGGCCGCATGCGCCTTCTGCGCGCCCGCCATGCCGCTGGCCGCGATCACCGCGCCGCTGTTTTGGCTTTCCTGCGCCATTCTGCTCAAACGGCTTGTAGCCGTCGAGCACATCAAAGAGAAAATGCGTCTGCATGGTAACTCCTTTACGATGGGGCTCTGCCCTCAAACTCCGGCAGGAACCCGAGGTTCCCGCGCTCTCCCGCATCGCCCGCGAAGATCGGTTACGCCGGCGCATTGCCATCCGCATGGCGCTCTCCAGCCCGTTCTTCATCAGGTCGTCCACCACGTCCGCCGCGCGCAGAAACGCGTCGAACTGCGTCTTGCGATCCGCCTCGGTCTGGTAATGGCTGAGCACCCAGTCGGCCAGCCCCAGCCCTCCGGCTTTTTGCCCACGCCGACGCGCAGCCGCGGAAAATCCTGCCTGCCCAAAAGGCCGATGACCGAGCGCATGCCGTTGTGCGTGCCTGCGCTGCCCTTTTCGCGCATGCGCAGCTTGCCCAGCGTCAGGTCGATGTCGTCGTAGACCAGGAGCAGGTGATCCATCTCCGGCTTATACCACGAAACCAGCTCCGTCACGCACTGGCCGGAGAGGTTCATAAACGTCTGCGGCTTGACGAGCACCAGCTTTTCCCCGCCGACGAAGCCCTCGCCGATCTGCCCGTGCATCGCGTTTTGGTGAGCTGAATATGGTGCTTTTCGCTGAGCACGTCGATCACGTCAAAGCCGACGTTGTGCCTTGTTCTGGCGTATTCCCTGCCCGGATTGCCCAAGCCGACCACAATGAACATATATGCCTCCGTTTCCCAAAACAGCCTATGCGGGAACGCCGCTGAGGGCGCTCCCGCTGAAAAAGCTGATTGTTCGTTTTTAGGGCGGGTCGCAACGCGCCGCCCGACCGTTTGTTTGCTTACGCCTTTCCCGCCGCCTGAATCAGCCAGTTCGCCGGGTGGATGTTCGCGCTGCCCGCGCTCGTCCGTTTCGTCGATGACCAGCAGGCTCTTCACGCCGTCCAGACGCTTCTTCACCGGTTCCTTCGTGGAGATGAGCACGCAAACGCCCACCACCGTCACCGAGAATTCGCGCATCATGTCCACCATGCCGCGCGCCGTGCCGCCCGCGCGCATGAAGTCATCCACAATCGCGCGCGCTGTCCTTCCCGCACGGCGCGGCGGGAGAGGCTCATCGTCTCCCACCCGGCTGCCCGAGCCGGAGAGATAGTTGATGTTCACCGCCGGGCCCTCGTATACCTTGCTGTCCCTGCGGACGATGACCGTCGGCACGCCCAGCGCCCGCGCCGTCATCATCGCAATCGGAATGCCCTTTGGTTTCCATCGTCAGCACGAAATCCGGCTCCGCGCGGTAAAACTGAGAGGCGATGATGACGCCCATCCGCTCCACGACCTCCGGCATGGCCAGAATGTCGGCCATGTAGATGAAGCCGCCCGGCAGAACGCGCCCCGGCGCGGCCAGCATCTGCGCCAGATCCTTCACCGTGCGATAAGCGTCCTCCGGCGCGAACACCGGGCGATAGCGAACGCCGCCGGCCGCGCCGGTCACGGTATCCAGCTGCCCCAAATGGAACTGCGCGAACACCCCGCGCAGAATGTCGATATCCTCGCTGAGCGTGGACTTCGCCGCGCCGAACATCTCGCAGAATGTGCCGAGCGTGAAGATTTTATTCGGGGATTCCACCAGAATCCTTTGTCATGGCGGCAAGTCGCTCGTTGCGGCGGATGCGGTCCATGTCCATCCTCCCAAATACGAATGTTAAAGTGAGTTTGCTCTATTATAATTCAGCTTTTCAAATAAATAAAGCCCTGAATTTCATTTTTTTCCGAATTTTATCACAGTTTATCAAAACGTTCAGCTTTTTTTCGCATTTTGGTTGATCGACGGCCTTTTCCGGGCGTATAATAGAAGGCGAAAAACAGATCGCTATTATGCTAAGGAGGCGCCTTATGACGCATATCAAGGATTATACGGGCAGGCGCGCGCACCTGATCGGCATCGGCGGCAGCTCGATGAGCGGCCTGGCCGGGATGCTGGTGAAGCTCGGCGTGCGCGTGACGGGTTCCGATTCCGCCCGTTCCTATACGACCGACGCGCTCGAGCAATCGGGCATTCATGTCTTCATCGGCCAGCGCGCGGAGAACGTGGACGGCGCGGATATCGTCGTCTATTCCGCCGCCATCGCCAAGAGCAACCCCTGAGCGCATGCGCGCCGAAGAATTGGGGATTCCGCAGATGGAGCGCGCCACGCTGCTGGGGCAGCTCATGGAGGGGTATCGCCACGCCGTCAACATCTGCGGCACGCACGGCAAAACCACCACCACCTCGATGATCGCCGAAGCGATGCTGGATACCGGCTTTGACCCCGACCGTTCACATCGGCGGCCAGCTCGATTACATCGGCGGCAGCACCCGCGTCGGCGGGCACGATACCTTTGTCGTGGAGGCCTGCGAGTTCAACGCGAGCTTCCTCCAGTTCCACCCAACCATCGCCGTCATCACCAACATCGAGGAGGATCACCTCGATTTCTATAAAGGACATCGACGACATCGCCCATGCGTTCGCCCGATTCTGCGCGCTTCTGCCGGAAAACGGCGTGCATCGGCAACGGCGACGACCCGCGCGTGGCGGCGCTGCTCGGGCAGCAGACCTGCCGCACCGTCAGCTATGGCTTGGGGCAGGATAACCAGTGGCGGCCGCTGAATCTCCGGTATGACGAAACCGGCTGCGCGGAATTTGATTTCGCCCTCGCGCAAGCCCGTCGCGCATACGCGTCTGCGCGTGCCGGGGGCGTTCAACGTCATGCACGCGCTGGCGACGATGGCCGCGTGTGTCGAGGCGGGCGCACAGCCGGAGGCCGTCGCCGCGTCGCTCGCGCGTTTCGCCGCCCCGCACCGCCGCCGGTTTGAATACACGGGCACGGTCTGCGGCGTGAAGCTCTACACCGATTACGGCCATAACCCCGCCGAAATGCGCAGCGCGCTGGAAAAACGCCGTGAAGCAGCCGCACAAGCGCCTGTTCGCCGTCATGCAGCCGCACACCTATTCCCGCGTCAAAACGCTGTTTCAGGGATTACATCCACTGCTGTGATCTGGCTGACGACGTGCTGGTGACGGATATCTTCGCCGCGCGCGAAAAGACCCCGGCGATATCCACGCGACCATGCTCGTGGAGGCCATGCAGAAGGAAGGCGTTCCCGCGCATTATACCCCCGACCTTCGACGACGCGGAGGCCTAGCTGCGCGCGCATTGGCAGCCCGGCGATCTGGTCATCACCATGAGCTGCGGCAACATCAATCTGCTCAACGATCAGCTTCAAAAGCACGGCGGGGAGGGCTGACGCTCTGCATCTGCCGACCTTGTTCCTCAAATTCTGAAGAAGCGGGCGTAAGGCAAAAAATACGGAGATATCCATGATTAACATCGAAGAGGTTTTTGTCGCCAACGGAATCGCCATCCTGATGATGATCTTCCTGCTCGATTGCAGGCAGAAAAACAGGGAGAGCCTTCATACCGACGATAAAATATACGACGGAATGGGCCGTTACCACGCTGCTCGGCGCGCTGTTTGAAACGATCACGTTTTTTGATAGACGGAAAGACCTTCGCAGGCGGACGGGCGCTCAATTACATCTTCAACAGCCTTTGTCTTTCTGGGCACAGTCACCATCGACTTTTCTGGTGCCTGTATGTCGATCTCCATATTTACAGAAATCACAGGAGAACGATGCGCAACGCCAAGATTGTCATGCTTCCGTGGCTGTCCGAAGTCGCCGCGATTGTTTTCAATCTGTTCGGCACCGAGTTCCTGTTCAAAATATCGCCGGACAACGTGTACCAGCGATGTCCCTTCGCGATTTGGGGCTATATCACGCTCATGGTTTATTTCCTGGGTACTCCGTCTTTTTGGTCTACGATTCAAAACGTCGAGGGCTTTAACCTCGAACTTCTTCCTGTGTTATTTTTTGTTCGGGTCGTATCTGGCCGGCGTGCTTCTCCAGCTTCCGCTACGGCATCACGACGTCGTGGGTGTCCGTAGCCATCGCGATGACGTTTGTTCAGATGCAGGCCTATTCGAAAATCTGCTGACCGACGAACTTTCGGGGCTTTACAACCGAAGGTATCTGACGGCATCTCGCCAAGAAAGACATCATGTGCAGATCATCCTCCTACGGCATTATGATGGATATGAACGATTTTCAAGCGAATCAACGATCAGCTGGCCACAGCGCGGGCGACCGCGCCATCCGCATCATGGGCGACATCCTTTTTCAAATCCGTTCCCGACAAAGGCATGGCCATTCGATACGCGGGCGAGAATCGTCGTCCTGCTGTCCGGCGTAGATCACGAATGTCTGATGCGGACGATGGAGGAAATCAACAAAAACATCCGCGCTTTCAACGAATCGGGCGCGGAACAGTTTACCCTGAGCGTATCCATGGGGCAGGCGCATCAAGGCCGACGATCATACGGAATCCTTCTTAAAGCGCATGGATGAAAGCATGTACGAGGAAAAACGGAAATATCACCTGCTGACGCGCAAGGAATCCAAAGGCGAATCGTAAGGGTCATTCCGCGCGGGCAGCGCATGTCTTTTTCCTTCCGCCGAAGCAAGAAGAAAACGATTGAGGATTGCCCCCAATCGTTTTTTTATCGGTCACACTGAGCAAAAGCAAATTTTTCATAAACGCGGCGCGCGCGCCCCTTTACGGTATAGCGGTATAATGCGCGGTTACTTTTTTTTCGCAACATTGTAGGCGCATTGCGCGCCCGTCAGCTTGTTGACATAAGCAAACTTTGGCTTAAATAGCAAAATCAAGAAATTCAGCTATTCTTTCATTTGCGGACTATTACTCCCCCCTTCGGGGGGAGAATAGCTTTCTGTCTCAGTCCGACTCCCTCTTTGAGGGATCTTGTCAGCGAAGCTGACTGAAGGAGTTATAAGCTCACGCCTGCGTATACCCGTCCGCGCCGCCCAGATACAGCACGCCGTTGGCAATCGACGCGGCTTCAAACGAACCGTTTGCGATGGTCGTCGCGTTTTCGCCGTTCACGTCGCAGGTCATCACGCCCCTGCCCGTCAGCTCGATCACCTTCTGGCAGACGAGCAGGCACGTCGCGCCGTCCCTGCGGATCGTCGCCATCTGCCCGTTCATCACGCGAACGATGCTCCCGCCTCGCTCGCACCAGCAGCGCCTGCCCGCACATCGCCGCCTGATCCGCCGCGCCCGTGTAGACCATTCGCTCTGCCCGGTCTGATGACCGAAGGAAACCACGCCGTCCTGCGTCACGCAGAGCAGCGCCTTGCCCGTCGCGTCCAGCGTAAAATCGCTGACGCCCGTCATCAGTTCGCTGCCCTCCTCGCCGGAGAGCGTTCTTTCTTTCAGCGCCGCGTTTGCATCCAGCGTATACATCACGCCGTCGCACAGCGCGAACTTGAGCGCCACGCCCACGCGCGCCAAAACCTCGCGGCTTCCGCTCTGCGTGTTCAGGCGGATCACGCAGTCCTCGCCGCCCTGCTGGCGACGTAATAGAGCTTGCACGTTGGTCAGGTGCAGAAATCGCACATCGTAGGCCATCACGCTGGCCGCCGCGCCGTTATACGGCTTCTTCACCAAAATCCCGCCCTGCGACGCATCCGCGCAGTAGAGCGCGTTTCTGTCGCCCACGGCAATGCCGCCGCCGGCCAGACTCGACTGATACGCGCCGTTCACGCGTATTCGGCGCTCTGTCGCTCGCTGTTGTCCGCCGACGCTCTGGCCACCTGCGCGCCGTCACCGCGTTGCTGGCGTACAGCCGCGACTGCGTGGCGCTGCCCGCCGCGCCGTCCGCCGTCAGCCCGTTCGCCTGCTGAAACTGCCGAACGGCCTGCGCCGTCGCCTCGTCGTAAGCGCCGCTTATAAAAGAGGCGGACAGGTACCCCAGTGCCGCCAATCGGCTCTGCACCTGCCGCACCTGTTCGCCGCTTCATGCTCGCCGTCAGCACGTCGGATACCGTCACGGTATCCGATGCGCTCGACAGCTTGTCGCCGACGCGCACACCGTTTGCGTCCAGCGCGTCGCCCGAATAAATCAGCTTGAGGGACTGCGGCCCGCCGCGCCGTCCACCTTCAAGTCGTTCATCGTCTGGAAGGCCTTCGTCGCCTCCACGGTCTTCTGGTTGAATTTCCCGGTCACATATTTGCTGTTCAGATAGCTCCAGCTCGACCAGCCGCTGCTGATATTGGCGCACGTTGTCGCCTTCGCTCTCCCACTGGATCACCGTCGTCATATCCGGCACGAGCCGTCGGCGAACGGTCGTCGAGCCGCCCGACGCGCCGAAATATGTGTTGTAACTCACCGCGTTTCCGCTGTACAGGATGGAGCGTGCCGCTGCCCGCCACGCCGTCCGCCTTCAGCCCGTTCGCCTCCTGGAAGAGCTTTTTGACCGCGCGCCCGTTCCCGAACCGAATTGCCCGTCCGGCGTGGTGCTCAGATAGCCCAGCGTCGCCAGATAGCGCTGCATCACTTCCACCTGATCGCTCTTGTCGCCGCGCCGCAGCACGGTGTACGCCGTCTCCGGCTGATAGGTCGTCTCCGGCTCGCCGGCGATGTCGTCGTCGGTCGTCTCCGCCGCAACCGCGTTGCCGCTGTTCAGCTTATTCATCGTGCCCTTGCCCGCTATGCCGTCCGCGCCCAGCCCGTTCGCCTTCTGGAACGCCTTGACCGCCGCCGTCGTCTCGCTGGAATAGCGCCCGTCGATGCGCCCGTTGTAATAGCCCAATTCGAACAGCCGCGCCTGCAAAGGTGTATACGTCCTCGCCCGTGTCGCCCTCGCGCATGGCGCCGTTGCCGCTCGGCGCAGCCGTCGCGGCGGCCGGTTTGCAGCTTCCGTTCAGCTTTTTTGAGCGTGCTTGCGCCCGCCGTGCCGTCCGCCGTCAGGCCGTTTCGGCTCTGAACGCCGTCAGCGCGTTCTGCGTCTCCGCGCCGAATACGCCGTCCGCCACGCCGCTCAGATAGTTCAGCTCGATCAGCCGCTCCTGCAAGGCGTGTAAACGTCGTTGCCCGTCATGCCGATCGTCAGCGTGCGCGTTTGATCCGGGTTCGCCGTCGTCACGGGCTGGCCGCGTATTTCGCGCTGGCGGAATACAGCTTCGTCTGCGTCTGGCTGCCCGCCTGCCCGTCGCCGCTCAGGCCGTTCGCCCGCTGGAAGGCCTTTGACCGCGCTGGTCGTCGTCGAGCCGTAAAATGCCGTCCACGCCGCCCGCGTAATAGCCCAGCTCGGCCAGCCGCCCTTGCAGCTTGCGCACGTCAAAGGCCGGACGCGCCCTCCTTGAGAGCAGCGTGTAGCCGCTGTCCGCCGCGCTCGCGCTGACCGTCTTGGGCTGCGCCGACGCGGAATAGAGCTTGTCCTGCGTGGCGCGGCCGGCGATGCCGTCCGCCGTCAGGCCGTTTCGGCTCTGGAATTCCGTCACGGCGCTCTGCGTGCCGGTGTATTTGCCGTCAATCGTGCCGGTATAATAGCCCAGCTCGGTCAGCCCGCGCCTGCAAAATCGCTCACGTCGCTGCCCGTCGAGCCGACGCGGAGCACGGGGTAGCCCGCGTTGTAATCCTGCGTGGAGGTCTGCCAGCTCTGCGCGCCCGGCGCGACGGTCGCCGCCGTTTTTGGGCGTCGTCGTCGGCAGGCTGCCGCTGGACCAATCCTCCCATGTGCTCTGGTCGCTGGATTGCCACGTGTCCGGCGTAGGGGTCGGCGTGTTCTGCGGCACAGGGGTCGGCGTATTTGTCGGCAGCGCCTGCACCGTGCCGAACGGAACCGTCCTGTCGCTGATTTGCAGCGGATCGAGCGTCGGGTCGGGCTGGATGAAGCAGCCCGTCAGGCCGCCCAGCATGCCCGCCAGCATCGCCGCCAGCGCCATTTTTTGATGTTTCGCTTCACGCTTCCCCCTCCGTTCCGTCAAGAATCGCGTCCACCTCGTCCAGCGATGCGATTTCGTATGCAATCGGCAAGCCCTTGTCGTTTGCCGCGCCCTTCGGGTTGAACCAGCAGGCGTCAATCCCCGCGTTCTTCGCCGCCGCGATGTCGCTGGTCAGCGAATCGCCGAGCATCAGCGCGCGCCGCTTATCCGTCGCCTGCGCCAGTTCCATGCCCTTTTCCAGCATCAGCGGGTTCGGCTTGGCCGCGCCGACCTCCTCGCTGATGACCAGCCCGCTGATATACGGTTTCAGCTCGCTTTTGGCCATGCGTCCGCGCTGCACCTGCGCGATTCCGTTGGTCACAATCACGACCGGAATTTTCGCGCTCCAGCGCCTGACCGCCTCCACCGCGCCGTCGAGCGGCACGCTCTGCCGACCCAGCGCCTCAACGAAAGCGTCGCACATCCGCTGCGCGTCGCCGTCCCTGTGGATCGCTGCCAAAAACTGTTCAAACCGCCGCACGCGCAGAACGCTCTGCTCGATTTTGCCCTGTTCAAGCAGCTTCCAAAGCGCCTCGTTGATGGCGGAATAGGTCGCCAGCAGCTCCGGTGTAGACGAAAAGCCCATCGCTTCACAGGCTATGGCAAAGGCGTTTTCCTCCGCCTTATTGAAATCAAAAAGCGTATTATCCGCATCGCACAGCAGCACGTCGTAGCGCATATCGTTACCTCTCTTACATCTTTTTGGGGCTTTGCCCCAACCCCAGCAGGGGAATGATTCCCCTGCACCCCCGCTTCGCTTCGCGAAATCAAAGAAGATAGATTGATTGTATCACATTTATGGCATAAAGAAAAGCGGTGCAGGGTTCTTTCCCCCCGCACCGCCGGAAATGATTTCAATTTCGGATTCTGTTTTCAATGCCGGATGCGCTGTAAAGCACATTTGTAACGACAACCCGATCTTCTTCGATCACATAGAAAACGGAATAATGATCGACAACCGCACGGTGCAATCCCTTTGAGCGTTCGGGTTCAAAATCTACAAGCGCATATTTTTCCGGAAAAACGCTCAATGTCAGTATCTTTTTCTGCAATACGCCGATACTGCCTTTCCGCATTGCCGGGCGAGAGCAACTCATTTTCGATATAATCTCGAAGCGCCCGCATGTCTTCAAGCGCTTCGTCTGTCACCTTTACAGCGTACTGTTTCATCATTCACGCTTCTCTCTATACTGCGCAAACACCTGCCGCGTCGTGAAGATTGCCCTTCTCTGCATCTGCAAGGCCGCGCGCCAGTTTCTCGTGAAGCTGCGCCTCCGTCATCTTATCCATGTTCATCGCGTTCGACGCTTGCGGCAGCGTAACGGCGAATGGAATCCCGCCCGTAAGCGATATCTGACTCAGATACATATTGATCGCCGTTGACATCGGCACGCCCAGTTTGGAAAGCACTTCTTCCGCCCGCGCCTTCACCATCGGGTTCACCCGAACATTCAGGGTCGTCGCTTTTTCCATCTGTTTTTCGCCTCCTTATATCATCATTGTAACGCAAATATCTTTACAATTCAAGTTCTTTCTTTTCATTTGTTCAAAAAAGTGGTGCAGGGTTCTTTCCTCCCCGCGCCGCCGGAAATGATTTCAATTTTGCTCAGTCGTCCCCCAACAAATCGCTCCGACTGCCGGAGACCAGATCGATGTTCTCGTAGCGTTCCTCATCGTCGATCAGCCTCGCTCAGCCCGTGCGCCACGCAGAGATCCGGCTCGTCGGCCAGCGTCGTGCGAATCTTGAGCTGGTCGCTGATGACCCCGTCCAGCCCGAAGAGCTGCGCGCCGCCGCCGCTGAGGGTGATACCTCGTCAAAGATATCGCTGGCCAGCTCGGGCGGCGTGCGCTCGATCATCCGGTGCAGCGCGCTCATCAGGTCGCGCAGCGGCTCATCCAGCGCCTCGATCATCTCCTCGGAGGAGACCGTCACCGCGCGCGGCAGGCCGGAAACCAGGCTGCGCCCGCAGGCGTCCATCTCCAGCTTCACGCCGCGCATCCGCGCCGAGCCGATATCGATTTTCAGTTCCTCCGCCGTCCGCGCGCCGATGAGCAGGTTGTGCTTCTTGCGCAGATAGTCGATGATCGCGTCGTCGAACCGGTCGCCGCCGACGTTCAGAATATCCCAGACAATCTGATGGCCGAAGGAAAACACGGATACGTTCGTTCGCCCGCCGCCGATGTCGATGTTCATCCGGCCATACGGCTGGTCGATGCGCATGCCCGCGCCGATCGCGGAGGCCACGCTCTCATCCACCGGCACGACGCTGCGAACGCCCGCGTCCACCAGCACATCCACCAGCGTCTGCCGCTCGCTGGGCGCCATGCCGCCGGGCAGCGCCAGCAACAGCTTGGGGCGGAACGTCGCGCGCTTGCCGATCACCTTGCGCATAAAAAGTAGCGCAGCATTTTGCTCACCAGATCGAAACTGCGGATTCGCCCGTCGCGCAGCGGCCTTTTCCACAATCAGCCCCGCCGGGGTGCGGCCGTACATGCGGCGCGCTTCCCTCGCCGACGGCGACCACGTTTCGGGTCTGCCTGTCATAGGCCACGTAAGCCGGTTCGCTGAGCACAATGCCCTTGCCCCGCACGACGATGTGCAGGGTCGATGTGCCCAAATCCATGCCCAGTTCATCCACGCCAAACATTCGTTGTTCTCCTTTATGCTTCTATGCTTCGGTCTTCGCGTATCGTCTCTTCGTCGCCTCGCCGCCGCGCAGGTGGCGTTCCGCCTTGTTTTTGGCCATCACGGCCGCCACTTCCCCGGTACAGCGGCGCGGACAGGCGCAAGCCGCGACTCCATATCCTTGTGCACCGTCGATTTGATACGCCCAGCACGCTGGCCGTCTTTCTCACCGTAGCGCCCGTCGCAGCGATATATTCCGCCTCGCGCAGCACCCCTGCGCTCCATCGCCTGATTCGCGCATCCCCCAGACAGTCTCGCTATTCCGGGCTATCCTATGCGGGGACGCGGCTTTTTTTTCCCTTGCAACCGTTCGCCTATCTTCGCGGCGATTAAAGCGTCGTCTGCAAGGCAATAACTTTATTATAATAACGCAGCGCGGGGCAATCGTCAAGTTTTGGCATAAACGTTTTGAGGCTCTGCCTCAACTCCGGCAGGAACCTGAGGTTCCTGCACCTCCCACACCGCCCCTGCGCAGATTCAAGTCGGGTTTTTTGCTTCCCGCCTCCCTCTTCGAGGGGAGGTGTCGCCGCAGGCGACGGAAGGAGTAATGTCCTTGATTTCAAAAACCTCCCCGCGGTCAGGGAGGTTCGTCGATCTTTTACGCAAAATACCCCAGCGCTTTTTCCTCGTCGCCGTCGTAGAGCACGCGCATCAGCGTCAGCCCGCAGGCGGGCGCGGTCTGCCCGAGCAGCAGGCGGTCGCCGGTTGCAATCGCGCGCTCGATGCAGCCCGGCTCGCGCTTTCCCGTGCCGACCTCCATCAGCGTGCCGGCGATGATGCGCACCATGTTATAGAGGAACCCGTCGCCCAGCACGGTCAGAACCACGTCCTCACCCTGCCGTTCCACCTGCGCGCGGTAGATCGTGCGCACGGTGCTCTTGGCGACGCTCCCGCTGGCGGCAAACGCGGCGAAATCGTGTCGGCCGCAGAGGCTCTGCGCCTCCTTGTGCATCCGCTCCGCGTCCATCGGCATGGGCGCGTGCGCCTTGTACTGCCTGCCGATGGCGCAGGCGTGGCGCGCGTTGCAGAACGTGTAGCGGTATACCTTCCCGCAGGCGGAAAACCGCGCGTGGAATCCCTCCGGCGCGAGCATGCTTTCGCGGATGCGGATATCCGGCGGCAGCATGGTGTTGAGCGCGAAGCAGATTTTTTCCGGCGGGATGCGCGTCGCGCTGTCGAAGTGCGCGCACAGGCCGCAGGCGTGAACGCCCGCGTCCGTCCGGCTCGAACCGACCACGCCGATCGCTTCGCCCGTCAGGCGCGCGAGCGCTTCTTCCAGCGTCTGCTGCACGCTCGGGCCGTTGATCTGCCGCTGCCAGCCGCTGTACGCCGTGCCGTCGTATTCAATCGTCAGCCGGAAGCGCCTCTGCCCTTCCGGGGGATGGTCCGCCGGGCTGGGAATGTGGCGGCTGGTCAGCCTCAGCTCATCCAAGCAGCCTGCCCTCCGCCACGATGATGATGAGGAACGCCGCCATCGCCAGCGCGCCGTAAAGGTCGAGCTTGGTGTATTTCAGTTCGCGCAGGCGGGTGCGGTGGTCGCCGCCGCGGTAGCAGCGCGCCTCCATCGCCATGGCCAGCTCGTTCGCCCGGCGGAAGGAGCTGACAAACAACGGCACGAGCAGCGGAATCATCGCCTTCGCGCGCTCGATCAGGTTGCCGCTTTCAAAGTCCGCGCCCCGGGCCATCTGCGCCTTTTGAATCTTGTCCGTCTCCTCCAGCAGCGTCGGAATAAACCGCAGCGCGATGGTCATCATCATCGCCAGCTCGTGCGCCGGAAAGTGGATCTTCTCCAGCGGGTGCATGATGCGCTCCAGGCCGTCCGTGAGCTGCACCGGGCTGGTCGTCAGCGTCAGCACCGACGTGCCCATCACCAGAAAGACGAGACGCAGCGCGAAATAAATCGCGTTGCTTAGCGCTTCTTTCGTCAGCGTGAAAAAGCCCAGCGTGAAAATCGGCGTTTCGCCCTGCACAAAGAACAGGTTCAGGATGAACGTGAAGATGATGATGAATCGAAGCGGCTTGACGCCCTTCGCCAGATACGAAAATTTGATGCCCGAAATGCGCACGACGATGTAGAGAAACGCCAGCGCAATCGCGTACCCCGGCAGGTTCGCCACGATGAACACGCCCACGATGTAGAGAATCGTCAGAATCAGCTTCATCCGCGGGTCCATCCGATGAATCACCGAGTTGCCGGGGAAATACTGCCCCAGCGTGATGTCGTTAAGCATGGCGGCCTCCCTTCCCCACGATCGCCTCAACCGCCGCGCGGACTTCTTCAATCTTGTAAATGCCTTCCGGCACGTCAAAGCCCTTTTCGCGCAGCTTCTGCGCCAGCTCGACGGCCTGCGGCACATCCAGCCCGATGGCGCGCAGCTCTTCCCCGCGGGAGAAAATCTCGCGCGGCGCGCCATCCATCGCGACCTTGCCGTGGTTCATGACGATGACGCGCTCGGCCAGCGCCGCCACGTCGTCCATCGAGTGGCTGACCATCACGATTGTCGCGCCGGATTCGCGGTGCAGATCGCTGATCAGCCCCAAAAAATCTCCTCGCGCCCCTCGGGTCAAGGCCGGCGCAGGGCTCGTCGAGCACCAGCGTCTGCGGCTCCATCGCCAAAACGCCCGCAATCGCCACCCGGCGCATCTGCCCGCCGGAAAGCTCGAAGACCGAGCGCTGGGCGAGCTTGTCGTAATCCAGCGCGACGCGGCGCATCGCCGTGCGCACCCGGCGGTCGATTTCCGCCTCGTCCAGCCCCAGGTTCTTCGGGCCGAAGGCGATATCCTTGGCGACCGTCTCCTCAAACAGCTGGTTCTCCGGGTATTGGAAAACCAGCCCGACGCGGCGGCGGATGGCGCGCCTGTCGGTGCCCTTCTCTGCCAGATCCATGCCGTCCACGGTGATTTTGCCGCTCGTCGGCAGAATCAGCCCGTTGAGGTGCTGCACCAGTGTGGATTTTCCGCTGCCGGTGTGGCCGATCAGGCCGATGAACTCGCCGTCGTGAATCGTCAGGCTCACGTCGTCGAGCGCCCTCGTCTCATACGGGCCGCCCTGCGTATACATAGTTCAGATGTTCGATGACAATCGACATACTTCCTCCACCATCTCGTCCACGGTCAGCACATCCGCGCGCACGTCCACGCCGTCCGCCCGCAGGCTGTGCGCCAGATCGGTCATCGGCGGCACGTCAGCCCCAGCGCGCGCACCCTGTCCACCTTCGTGAAGACCTCGCGCGGCGTGCCGTTCATGGCAATCCGCCCGTCGTCCATCACGATCATGTAATCGGCCGTCGCCGCCTCGCTCATGTAGTGCGTGATAATCACCACGCTGATGCCCTCTTCCCGGTTCAGCCGATGCACGGTGTTCATCACCTCGCGCCGCCCGCTCGGGTCGAGCATCGCCGTCGATTCGTCCAGAATAATCACATCCGGCTTCGCCGCCAGCACGCCCGCGATGGCCACGCGCCGCTTCTGCCCGCCGGAGAGCATGTGCGGCGCTTTTTTAGCGTATTGGCTCATACCGACAGCCCGGAGCGCGTCGTCGATGCGCACGCGGATTTCCTTGGGCGGCACGCCGTTGTTTTCAAGGCCGAAAGCCACGTCCTCTTCCACAACCGTCGCGACGATCTGGTTATCCGGGTTCTGAAAGACCATGCCCGCGTGCTGACGGATATCGAAGACGAGGGCGTCGTCCTTCGTGTCCATCCCGCAGACCCAAACCGTGCCGCTTCCCGGCACATACAGCGCGTTGAAGAGCTTGGCCAGCGTCGATTTGCCGCTGCCGTTGTGGCCGAGAATCGCCAGCAACTCGCCCTTCTTCACGCGCATGCTCACCTCATCGACCGCGTTCTTCTCCGCTTCCGGGTAACGGTAGCAGAGGCTGCTGGCGATGATGCGCTTTTCCTCAACATTTGTCACCGATTTATCCTCCATACGGGTACATTCTGTTTTGCGTCTTACTACTCCCTCAGTCAGCTTCGCTGACAGCTCCCTCGAAGAGGGGCTCTTTTTTCTGTGCAGAGCATGAGACTTCCGCTAAATATGCCTCCCTCTTCGAGGGAGGTGGCACGCCGAAGGCGTGACGGAAGGAGTTCATCCCCAAGGCGTGACGGAAGGGAGACAAAAACAGCGCCCAAAGAACATGTCCTTGGGCGCCGTGAAAGCATAGCAAAAATCCTTGCCGTCTTCTTCCATCCAGACTATACTGTCGGTTTCGGAATTTCGCCGAATCGAAAGCCGCTTTGGCTCGTCGCGGACTATACCGCCGGTCGGGAATCTCACCCCGCCCCGAAGACGGATTGATTATAGCACAAAACCCTTCAAAAGAAAAGAGGAAAATGTTATTGATTAAACGTAACGACCTCTTCCTCCGGCGGTTCGCACGGCTCGAGCTTGGTGACGTAGAGCACCGGGCCGACGCCCTTGTACTGCGTCCGCTCTTCGGCCTTCACCTCAGCAGTAATCATCTGCCATGTCTTCGGATTGGGCATCGGCAGCCCGTTCGCCTTGGCGATAAAGCCGACGAAGCGTACGTCCTCCGCGCAGCAGACCATGCCCATCCGGCCGGGAACAAACTCGTCGCACCGATGTTGCGGCCGCGGTAGATATACCCCTTAAACCGCACGGTCTTTCCGTCGTATTCCTCCGGGTTTCGGAAGCGTCCAGATAGAAGATGCCGAACTGATGATCCTCGATCTCGACGATCGGCGCGTCCATGTCGTAAGGCGGCGGCATTCCCGCGCCGTAATCCTCCTGCTCGTGCCGTCGTCGTTTTCGAAGTAGAGGGACGCCTGCGGGTTCATGCTGCGCACGTTGCGGTCGCGGATGAGCTGGCGGGTTTCCTCCGTCGCACGGTTGAAAACCACCATGTCCGCGTCCGTGATGTGCTGGAGCATCCGCTGCCCCATGTTCTTGGCGTACAGGTCAAACGTCTCGGCGTTCACCGTCGTGATGATCTGGTAGATTTCCAGCACCTTCGGCGTGCGCTCAATCGCCGCGTCGAGATCCCACATGCCGTTCATCTCGACGATCACGCGGTCGGGATGGTGCTTGCACAAACGCGCGCAGCGTGTCGCCGTTGTATTCATCCTCGTCCTCGATGCACTCCACGACGCTGTGCGTCTTTTTGAGCATATCGGGTTCGTATTCCGTCTCGCCCTCTTCGCATTGGATAATCAGCGTGCTCTCGTCGCGCGTGAATCCGGGATCCTGCAAGACGCTGGCGATGAAGGACGTTTGCCGCTTTCAAGAAACCGGCAAACATGTAAACCGGAATGGCCATTTCGTTCCTCCGATCAGGCGACGCCGAACAGGCTCGCCAGCTTCTCGTCCACGAGCTTGCTGCCGATAACGCACAGGCGGCCGGTGTAATCGGCGGCGCCCGTGCGGATGTCCTGCTCGCCCGGCGTGTAGTCAAAGTGAATCCAGCCGCCGTCGGTGCAGGGCACAATGCCCTTCGCGCGCAGCACAACGCCGTACTCGCCGCCGTCGAGCTTGGAGAGCATCGCGGAAAGCTCGTCCTCGCCGAACTTGCGCACCGTCTCCTTGCCCCCAGGAGACGAACACCTCGTCCGCGTCGTGGCCGTGGTGATGGTGGTGATGGCCGCAGCTGCACACGCCGTGCTCGTCGTAGTGATGGTGATGCTCGTGCTCGTCATGCTCGTCATGATCGTGATGATGCTCATGGTCATGCTCGTCGTGGTCGTGGTGATGCTCGTCATGCTCGTCATGCTCATCGTGATCGATGATGGTGGCAGCACTCGTCGTGGTCGTGATGATGCTCGTGCTCATCGTGATCGTGATGATGGTGGCAGCACTCGTCGTCGTCATCATCATCGTCGTCGTGATGCTCGGCCATCACCGTCGCCAGCATGTCCTCGGCGAGGCTGTGGTCATCCTGCATCGCCGCGAGGATCGTCTCGCCGCTGATGTCGTCCCACGGGGTCGTGATGATGCGCGCCTTCGCGTTGTGCTCGCGCAGCAGCGCGACGACGGCCTCCAGCTTCTCCTGACTCATGCCCTGCGTGCGGCTGAGCAGAATCGTACCGGCGGTATTCAATCTGGTTGAGGAAGAACTCGCCGAAGTTCTTGGCGTACATGCGGCACTTGCCCGCGTCCGCGACGGTCACAAAGCTGCCCATCTCGGCCTCCGGGATGTCCTTCTCCACGCCTTCGACCGCGCGGATCACGTCGGAGAGCTTGCCCACGCCGCTCGGCTCGATCAGGATGCGGTCCGGGTGATACTGGTCGATCACCTTGCGCAGCGCCTTGCCGAAGTCGCCCACCAGCGAGCAGCAGATGCAGCCGGAGTTCATCTCCGTGATCTGAATGCCCGCCTCCTGCAGAAAGCCGCCGTCAATGCCGATCTCACCGAATTCGTTCTCAATCAGAACGACCTTCTCGCCGGAAAGCGCCTCTTTAAGCAGTTTCTTGATAAGCGTTGTCTTGCCAGCGCCAAGGAAACCGGAATAAATATCAATTTTTGTCATGGTAAGCATCTCCTTATGGGTTTACATTTAGGGCTGCGGGAAAACGCCTGGGACGCTGTCCCAAGCCCTGCCAAGAGCCTGCGGTTCCTGGCACTCCTGCCCGATGGGAACGCCAGCACGTTATTGTCAAACCTTGGGGATTGTAATCGGGAAGTCGCTGCGGCCGGTGCCGCCGCAACCTTCATCGACGCCCGCCTGCGCGGCGAAAATGCCGGGGTCGGGCATGATTTCCGGTTTTTGTGGGGTTCGCCATGGCGAAGACGATGGCCATCGTCGGGTGGATTTGCCATCGGGCGCCATCGGGAACACGCACGCGCCCGCGTTCATCGCGACCATCTCGCGCGTCACCACGCGGCGGCTCACGCCGATAAACACGTCGGCGCCCCGCGCATCGCGTCGGCCAGCGTGCCGGTGATGCGGCGCGGGTTCGTCCGGCGGCCATCTCCTCGTGCGCCGGGTTCAGCCCCTCCATGCCCTCGCAGAGAATGCCGAACTCGATCCACCATGATCAGATCCTTCGCACGCCGAGGTTCATCAGGTGCTTGGCCGATGGCCACGCCCGCGCTGCCCGCGCCGTTGATGACCACCTTCGCCGTCCTCCATCGTCTTGCCGACGACCTTCAGCGCGTTGAGCAGCGCCTGCCGCAACGACGACGGCCGTTCCGTGCTGATCGTCATGGAAAACGGGAATGTCGCAGATTTCCTTCAGCCTGCGCTCGACCTCAAAGCAGCGCGGCGCGGCGATGTCTTCCAGATTGATGCCGCCGAAGCTGCCGGAAATCAGGTAGATCGTCCGTACCAGCTCGTCCACGTCCTTCGTGCGCACGCACAGGGGGGAAGGCGTCCACGCCCGCGAATTCCTTGAAGAGCACGCACTTGCCCTCCATCACCGGCATGCCCGCCTCGGGGCCGATGTCGCCCAGACCGAGGATCGCCGAGCCATCCGTGATGACGGCGACCATGTTCGCCCGCCGCGTGAGCAGATAGCTCTTTTCATAATCGTCGCGAATCGCAAGGCACGGCTCGGCCACGCCCGGCGTATACGCGAGGGAGAGTTCTTCGCTGTTGGTGACATGGGCGCGCGGCGTGATTTCGATTTTCCCCTGCCACTCGTAGTGCTTTTTTCAACGCTTCCTGCTTGATATCCATAAAAGAACGTCCTTTCTTGGGGCGCTGCCCCAAGACCCTGCCTGAGGGACGTGTCCTCAGACTCCCTTCTTCGCTTCGCGCCTGTAAATCAATCTGTTGCCATCCGTCGATTGTCTTGCAGTCAACGAAATGCGGAACATCCGGAAAACTCAAATTTTCGATGAGTTTAGAATAAAGCCCCAAATGTTCCCAACGTCCCTCATCATACTTGAATCGTCCAAAAAATCAATCCCGTTCGGCAGGAAAAAAGCGTGAAACCATCGAAATGTTTGCAGGGTATGGTGTTTAGGAGGTTATCTATGAAACTCACTCGCCAGCAGGTGCTCGATCTGCTCGTTCGCGCCGAGGCCGCCGGTCTTCTGCCCGCCGACGGGCCGACCTCGCTGTTCGTCGCCCAAAAGCGCGGAGCTCCCCTTCAGCTTGCGGTCGCCGCGTCGGATTCCAAAATCGTCGTTCGGCTGAGCCGCCTGCCCTTTCGCGCCCCCCTCGTCTTTTTCCAGAGCGGAACTGACGCAGCCTTGATTCTACATTCGATTTTGAATTGGAGGTTCTATCCATGAGCAATTTTGAATTTTACACGCCCACCCACGTCTATTTCGGCCGCAACACCCAGCGGCAGGTCGGCGACCTCGTCCGTGCGCAGGGCTGCAAAAGGTTCTGGTTCATTTCGGCGGCCAGAGCGCGCCGCAGCGGCCTGCTCGATCAAATCGAAGCGTCCCTCGATGCGGCGGGCGTCGCGCACGTCCAGCTCGGCGGCGTCGTTCCCAACCCGCATCTGTCCCTCGTCTATCAGGGCATCGACCTGTGCAAAAAAGAGGGCGTTGATTTCATCGTCGCCGTCGGCGGCGGCAGCGTCATCGACTCCGCCAAGGCCATCGGCTACGGCCTGTGCATGGATGGCGACGTGTGGGATCTGTACGATCACACGCGCAAGGCGGAGGGCTGCACGCCCATCGGCGTGGTGCTGACCATCGCCGCCTCCGGCAGCGAAATGAGCAATTCCTCCGTCATCACCAAGGAGGAAGGCGGCGTCAAGCGCGGCTATAACGACGAAATCTGCCGCCCGAAGTTCGCCATCATGAACCCGGAGCTGACCATGACCCTGCCGGATTATCAGACCGCCTGCGGCTGCACCGATATCCTCATGCACACCATGGAGCGCTATTTCACGCAGGGCGATTCTCTGAAATTACGGATAGCATCGCCGAGGGGCTTCTGCGCACCGTCATGGCGCAGGCCGTCATTCTCCGCGACGATCCCAAGAATTACGACGCGCGCGCCGAGGTCATAGTGGGCGGGCAGCCTCTCCCATAACGGTCTGACCGGCTGCGGCCACAGCGAGAGCGACTTCGCCTCCCACCGCCTGGAGCACGAGCTGGGCGGCATGTTCGATGTGGCGCATGGCGCGGGTCTCGCCGCGGTCTGGGGAAGCTGGGCGCGCTATGTCTACAAGAACTGCCTGCCGCGCTTCGTCCGCTTCGCGCGCAACGTCATGGGCGTGGAGGCCGGTCTGTCCGATGAAGAAACCGCCCTTCGCGGCATCGAGAACATGGAAGATTTCTTCCATTCCATTCACATGCCCACCAGCCTCAGCGAGCTGGGCGTTCATCCCACCGAGGCGCAGCTTTGTGATCTGGCGCGCAAGTGCAAGATTGCCGTCGGCGGCCTGCTCGGTTCCGCCAAACGTCTGGATGAATCCGACATGCTGGCAATCTATAAGATGGCCAATCGCTGATCTTTGTTCAAGTCTGCAAAGCGCCAAACTCCCGCTCACATAGGCGATTTTTCGTAATTTCCCATATAAAAAATGGAAGCCGTTCCGCGCGGCTTCCCTTTTTTATATGAAATTTATTCGCCCAAAATCTCGCCTTGTTCAGCGGGAAGACCACGCAGCGCACATGTCCCCTTGATCATCCTGCGCTCCAGCGGACCAACCATCATGCTGCGGCTGTCCTTGCTGTTGTTGCGGTTGTCGCCCATTACGAAATAGTGTCCTTCCGGCACGGGAACGGCCCGAAGTCCGTCTCGTTGGGCGTCATATCGAACTGCTGCTCGATGTGTTCGCCGTTCACATACAATTCGCCTTTCCTCAGCTCAATCGTTTCGCCCGGCAGGCCGATCACGCGCTTGACGCGATACATGCCGTCGTCCGTGTTCGGGTAATCGCAGATCACGATATCAAACCGCTCCGGGTCGCCCATCAGATAGTCAAACTTTGTCGCGATCATGAATTCGCTGTCTTCCAGCGTGTTGAGCATCGAGTTGCCGTCCACGCGAACCGGCTCAAAGATGAACGTGCGCACGACGAACGCCAGTGCCGCCGCCACAACGAAGACCATCACCCATTCAAAAATCTCGCGCTTCAAGCTCTTTTGGGCTTCTCCTTTTCTTCTTGTTCTTCTTTTCCTGCTCCATGAAAAAATGCGCCTCGTTTCCTTGAATTTTTTAATCCGTCTCGTTGGTGCCGCGAATCGGCTCCTTCGCGTGCTCAATCACCTTTTTCATGCGCTTGGTGAAATCCGCGCGATCCATCATCACAATGCGCCCGCAGCCCGAGCAGCGGATTTTGATGTCCGCGCCCACGCGGATCACCGTCCATTTGTCGCTGCCGCAGGGGTGGGTCTTGCGCATCTGCACCAAATCGCCCAACTGCAATTCGTCCATGCCTGCCGCCTCCTTTTTGTGCGTCACCGCCCATTATAGCAGGGGCTTTTCCGCTTTTCAAGCATAAACCTCCGGCGGCAAAACCATTATACGCGCGCTGCGCCGAATTGTCAATTATATTTTGCTTTTTTGTTAAATTTATCCGTCGTTTATTCGGGTCGATTCGGTGGATTCTCTCGCGCAGCCGCATCATCTTTCGTCCGTCTGGTGGATCACGTCGGCGCATTCCCGCAGTTCCCGCATGATGGCCTCGCTGTCCTCCACCTGCTTTTTTATATTGCATGTCGTGGTCGAGCGTCGCCCAGAAGTCCATCGCAATCGTGCGGATCTGGATTTCGCAGCGAACAGGCCGCACCTTGTCGCTGAAATACACCGGAATTTCAACGATCAGGTGATAGCTCCTGTATCCGTTGTCCTTCGGCGCCTTGATGTAGTCCTTGACCGTGATGATCCGAACGTCCTTCTGCCGCGCCAGCATCCGCGCGATTTCATAGATGTCGTCGATGTACGCGCACAGCACGCGAATCCCCGCGATGTCCGACAGGTGCTGCGTCATGTTGTCCACCGTCACCTCAAGCCCCATCTTCTTGAGCTTTCGCGCAATGGAGGACGGCTTTTTCAGCCTGCTCTCAATAAACTCGATCGGGTTTCTCCGATACCGCACCGTCATGTCCTTGGAGAGCACCTCCAGCTTGGTGCGCATCTCCAAAATCGCGCAATGGTAGCGCATCATCGCTTCCTGATAGAGCGCCTCCTGAGCAAAAACGTGCTCGCTGTCGGATGGAATGATATCCATATCAATGGCCGTCGGGCCTCTTAATTCATTGTTTCTCATGGCCTTGCTCACCTTTTACAGGCATTGTCGCCCATTTTTTGATACGATAATTATAACATATTTTCATCCGTCTGTCTATCCGCTCTTTCCTTCTGTCATTTCCTCATTTTCGTGTGTACACCGTCAATTCCATATATGGGCTTTGCAGGCGCTTCTCCCGCAAACCCCTCTTTTTCACCCGCATTCTGCGCCATCCCCAGCCGATAAAAAAGAACCGCGCCTTCCGTTCCCCGTCTCCCTCCCCAAGACCTCCCCTCTTCGAGGGAGGGGGACCGCAGGCAGGTGGAAGGAGGTTTTTTCCCCTCCCGTCGGTTCAAATCCCTCTCGTCCTATTTCCCTGCATAACAAAAAGAGACTCTGATTTCTCAAAGTCTCTTTCTTGGCGCAGAAGGAGGATTTGAACCCTCGCGCCGCTACCGCAGCCTACTCCCTTAGCAGGGGCCCTTCGGCCTCTTGGGTACTTCTGCATGACCGATACGCTATGAAATTCGCCATAAAAAATGGCGGAGAGAGAGGGATTCGAACCCCCGGTACCTTGCGGTATCACTGGTTTTCAAGACCAGCGCCATAAACCACTCGGCCATCTCTCAGTCTGCTTGAACCAGCGAAGTCTATTATAGAATAGCCGGATGATTTTGTCAACCCTTTTTTCGTTTAATGGTTCGAATCCCCCAAATCTTCTCTCGTTTTCCGCCCGAAACCGCGTCATCCCGCCGGATGCGCGTTTATCTTTTCCCCGCGAGCCTTTTTCAGTCCTTGTTCCGCGCCGTCCCCCTGCGCCACGTCCAGCAGCTTCCCCAGCAGCGGCAATATTCAGCCCGAAAATTTCCAGATTTTCAATCAGGCTCACCAGCTCTGTCGCGATCATAGGTCATCGCCGCGCCGCAGACGCTCGTCACCCCAGCCCGTTGCCCACGCTCACGCGAACGCCGACCACCAGCCACTCAAGCCCCTTCTTCATCACGCCCATCAGCAGCGCGCCGGAGGAGACCTTTCCGCTCTCCGTCTTGCGGGATTTCCCCGTCACCGCGCACAGCAGCCCGGTCAGGATGTCGCGCCCTGCACGATGAGCAGCGCCTGCGCCAGCGGCGGCAAGCCCGTCCACCACGCCAGCGCCGCGCCGATCAGCGCGCCAATCCAGTTCACCGCGTTCGGCTTCACGCCCTTCATTACCTGCATCGTCTTTTCTTCCATCTGGTATTCCTCCTTCAATCTTCTCTTTCCTTTGCGGCAGTATGCCCCGCTGATCCAGCCCGTGTGTCCCCGATATTCCGCGCGCAGCCAGCCGCCTTTTTCCTCCAGCACCGCGAGCCGCGTCCCATCCGGGATCATCTGCATGTAGCGCCCGCGCGGTTTTCGTCCGCATCCGAAGGCCGCCCCCCTGCGCAGACGGTGACATGCCTGTATTCTGCGCTTTCCGCCGGTTCGCCGCCCGCGCTTTTTGCCGTCGCTTTCCTCCACCGCGATCATCCGATGCTTTCCCAGCCCATTCCAGCCCGCTTTTCCGTCAGCGCGGTTTCGACCACGCCGCCCCGGCTCTTGCTTGAGTGGATGACCGTGCCCTGCTCCGTCACCAGCCCGGCGTGATTCACGTCGCCCGTGCCCACGCCCATGAACGCCAGCATCCCCGGCTTCGCGCCGGAAATGCCCGCCTGCTTCCATGTCAAATCGCGGTATCTGCCGCACTTGCTGTCGCTGTCCCACAGGGCGTTCGTGCCCGCCGTCGTGTATCGCCTGTCGCCGCCCGCGCCGGTGCGGATGACCCGCTTGATGAGGTTGATGCAGTCCAGCGTTTCGTAGCTCGTCCCGATCAGTCCCCGCGCCGCGCCGATGGCTTCGCCTGCCCGAATCATCGTCGGCCGCCTCTCTCTCAGTTGGCAATAAGCCATTCGTCGTTTTCACTTCTTTCGGATTATTTGAAATATAACGATCTGCACCCACACCGCCGGCGATGATGCTGACGATGATACGCTGATCGTTCCGCCCTCGTTAATTGTCATAAGCACGCCGGCGTCCCCCGCCAACGCCGCCGGGACTGTTCCAGCTCGGTGTCATGTCGTCACATGTACACCGGATCTGGGAATGCCGGCATACAATCCGGCGGGAGGGTAAATATGCTGTTTTGTGTACCTGCAATCAGGTTCTTGAAGCATATAAGCCCCGTCATCATGCAAATGCGCCCAATCTTCATAATCCGGCAATCGTATCTCGCGGATACGAGAGCGGATGCTCAACCAACTCGTCTATATTGATCGAGCTGACTGCGGTCAATGCGCTTACCGCGCTCGCGCTTGCCACCTTACCCGCTAAATTGGTGCCAGCCGTGATTTCCTCCAGCGTCAGCACGTCGGATTGATTCACTTTAGCGTCAACATCGCTCTTTAGCCGGTCAAGCGCATCCCCCGTCGCCTTTGCGTCGGCGGCTTTCCCCGCCTGCGCCAGCGTCGCGTCCGTGCCGGAGAGCGCCCCAACATCCTCCGCCGTCGGCATCCAGTCATCAGCACGCGCCCCAATGTCCGCAGCCGTCAGCTCGACCTTTTCCCGCCTCGTCCGGCGCTTTGTCGTTGATCGTCAGTGCGCTCAGGCTTCCCGTGTCGCCCTTTTCACCCTTCTCGCCCTTTGTCCCCTGCGGAATGGTGAATTCGAGCGTCGGGTTCTCCGCCGTGCCGCTCTGCGCGACGCTCGCCGCCGTGCCCGGCTCGCCGGTCTTGACCTGCACCGTGATCTGAGGTGTCGCGCCGATTGCGCCCGTCTCGCCCCTGCTCGCCCTTTGCGCCCGGTTCGCCTTTGTCGCCCTTCTCCCCCTGCTTTCCCTGCGCGCCGGTGTCGCCCTTGTCGCCTTTCTCGCCGCGTTCGCCCTTTGCACCGTCCTGCCCCCGGCTCGCCGCGTGGACCCTGCATCAGCTTTTTCAAAGCGAATCCGCAGCGTCTGATTGACCGGCTGCCCGAACCCGTTGTTTGCCGCGCTCGATAGCTCGCCAATCGCCGCCAGAACGAATACGATGCCCGGCGGACAGGGCGTGATGATCTGCTCTGCGTCCGTCACCTCGCCGTTTTCGTCCACCGTGGCCTGAATCGCCAGCCGCACATCCCAGACATATTCCGCGGTTTCAGCTTCGCCGTGTCCTCGTTTTCAAAGCAAACGACAAACCGCCCGTCCTCCTCCGGCGCAATCGTCTTTTTCAATCAGCGCGCGCCGCTTCGGGCGCTCCCTGACGGTGAAAATCGCCCGGTCGTTTTCCGTCGGCACATATCCGGTTTCGTCCGGGCAAATCGCCATCAGCGCCGTGTCGCCCGCCGTAATCGCAATCTGGTTTCCGTTTACGCGAAACATCGCTTTTCCCTCCTTTTCTTCATGTATAGCCGTATCCCATCGACCACCATCCCCGTCAGCTTCACGCCGTTGAGCACCACGTCCTCCACCTGCTCCCCGTTGAAGATCACCGGCACGTCGTTCTTGCGCAGGAACGTCACCCGCGCCGAGCCGTCCGCGTTGACGGCGTTTCCGCCGCCCGCCGTTGTGGATGGGCTGTATACCGTGCCGCCCGCGCTGGTGAAGCTGGGCAGCCCGCCGATATAGCCGCTTCCACCGCCTCCGCCCGCGCCGCCGCCCATATATTTTGGCCGCCATTGCCGCCGTACCAGCCGCCGCCTCCTCACTCCGCCGGCTCCATCTTCAAAGCCATCGTCCGTCCACCATCCGTCCCCTCGTCCGCCTTGTCCGAAAGACCCTTTGTTGCTTCCGCCCGAACCGGGGCCAGTCTGTGTTCCGCCATAGCCGCCGCCGTTCAGGCCTCCGCCCACGCCGCCCACGCCGTTGGCCTGCCCCGTGCCGCCTCCGCCGCCGGCGACCAGCAGCACCGCCGCCTTGTCGCCGGATAGGTTTTCAGCTCGCCCGTCTTCGTGGCGATGTGCGTCGCGCCGCCACCCCAACCGGCGTCACCTACGCCGCCGCCGTTATAGGGAACGTTGCATCCGCCCACGCAGATGTAGTAGACCTCGCCCTTCTTGCAGAGCTTGTAGCCCACGCTGTACCCGCCTTTTCCATTGGTGTTGTAGTTGTTGCCATAGGCGCCGCCGCCATGCAGCGCCGAGTTAGACCCGCCCGCGCCCCAGACCTCGAATTTGTAAATGCCGTCCTGCGGAATGGTGACGCTCTGCATCCCGCCCGTGTAGGCGTAGTCCTGATAGCTTCCTTGCTCGTCGTAATCGCCATGGTTCACCTCACGTCGTCGTAATGTACAAAATCCCGTTCGAAAGCTGGAACCGCGCGCCGATGGGTCCCGTATCCCCCTTGTCGCCCTTTTCGCCCTTGTCCCCTTTCATGCCCGACTCGCCGCGCTCGATGCCAGCGTCAGCACGAGCTTCCCCTCGCTGTCTGCCATCTGCGCCGTGCTTCCGCTGCCGTATTCCCGCGTCTGCGCCTGAATGTTCATGTTCGCCAACCGCTGCGCCTGTGTGTTTGCCGCCTGCGCCGCCGTACTCGCCTCCGTTCCGGCCTTCTGCGCCGCTTCCGTCTGCGTCTTCGCGCTCTCCGTCGCCGCGTTCGCCTCGGAAATCGCCGTGTTCATCTTCGAAAGCGTCAGGTTGATTTCCGTCACCAGCGCGTCCCACGCGTTGCCCTGGCTGGGCGTGACCTGCGTGCTCGGCGCGGGGCGGCTGATGGGCGTGAAGCTCCCCTCGTAACAGGTTTTCGCGCGCGTCTCATCTGCCGTCGCGCCGTAGCTCACATAGACGAATACCTTCACCGCGCCGCTTCTGGTCAGATACGCGTCCGGGATGTCCGCCATCCAGCAGCCCGTTCCCGCGTCAAAACTCGCGATGCGCGTTTCCGTCTGGCTGTCCCCGCATAGCCGTATTGCGCCTGCACCGTCACCACGTCCCCCGCGAGGGAAGTCGTCCATTTCGGCCAGCTCGTCCGGGGTCGGCAGCCCGCGCATCCTGAGCCGCTGCCCCGTGTCGTATTGGTAAACCCCGGCAATGGCCGCGCTCTTGTGCGTTCTGGATTCAAAATTGGCCTCGATCATGCGCCGCCCTCCTTCTCATCTGCGCTTTGTGGATGGCGCGGCGCCGCTCACCGCATCCACACTGTCCTTTTGGACGTTCGTTTTCTTCTTCCCGCTCCCGCGCTTCCCGTCGTGCTCGTCGTGTGGCTCGTCGTGTCGGTCGTCTGCATGCCCGTCAGTGTCGGTCGTGCCCGTCGTCTGCTGGGTGCCGGTCGTCTGCTGTCCCATCGCGGCGGAAATGGCCGTCAGGTAGTTGCTGTTGTATTCCCGGCGCTGCGTGTCCTTCAGCTCCTGCACCTTCGCCGCCAGTTGGCTGGCAAAATCCGTGTTCAGCCGTCCCTGCGTCTGACTGTTCTGCTGCGCCGCCTGCGTGATCTGGTCTTGAATCTGCCCGGTCTTGCGCGCGTTCTCGTCCGTCAGCTCCCGTACAGCCTTCGCCAGCGCGTCGCCCTGATTGGCGAGCGTTTGCAGCGTGTAGCTGCTCCTGCCCATGCCACGCTCAAGCGCCGCCGTCTCCACGTTCGCCTTGCTCTGGCGGTAGGCGCTGCTTTTGCTCGTCGATGGCGCGCGTCAGGTTGGCCGCGAGATTCGCGATCTCCTGCTCCTTGCTCAGCTTCGTCGTTTCAAAATTCTGCCAGCTGGCCTCAATCCCCGCGTTGAGCTGCGGCCGCAGCAGGTTTTCCGCGAACGCCGCAATCTCCTTGTCCGTCATGTTCCCGGCCAACCCGCCGAGAATCTGGTTCAGCAATTCGCTGTCCAGCAGTTTTTGTCGTGCTCTGGCTCTGGCTTTGGCTCTGGCTCTGACTGTGCTCTCTGCTGTTTGTCGTCGAGGATTGAAACGTCTCCGTCGTCGTTCTTTTCGCCATGTTCTCACTTCCCTTCCAGCGCGTCTAACCGCTTTTTGATCTTCTCAATCTCCGCGTCCTTGAGCCTGTCCGCGTTCCAGCTCGCCATACAGAAATCGCGCAGGAACATCGTCAGGTTTCGAACGTATGCCGCAAAGCGTCCCGCCCGTCTCCTGCGGAACTCTCGGTTGCTTAAATGCCATGCTCACACCTCGTCAAGCGAATACTCCGCCTGCACCCGCCGTAAATCCGCCAGCCGCCGCCTTCGCGTGGCTCCCTGATCCTCAGCTTCATCCGAACGCCGCTCACCTGAATCTTCACCCGGTAGTCCTTCCTCTGCCTTTGCAGCAGAACCACCCGCGTCTTTTCCCTGCGCTCGGTCTTGATCGTCATTTCAACCGGCACGTCGTTCTCGTCCGCGTCGGCGGTAAACCGCAGCACAAGTCGCGCTTCATGTAGGCCTTTCCCAAATCCAGCCACGGCGTTTCCCACAGGCATTCCATCGGCGCGCCCAGATAGCCGCCGCTCCGGGTCGCCGTAGCGCAACACTTCGAACGGCTCGTCCGCCTGCGTGAAATACACTGTCCCGCCGACGGAAAAGAAGTCCTTGACGCGCATGCCCTTTCGAACCATGAACGTCCCGCGCTCTGTGTCGTATTCGAGCACCGTGTTGTTTTCGCTCAGGATGTCGCTCTCGTTTTCTTGATGCACATCGCCAGATAGTAGATGTGATTGCATACGCAGGCTCTCGCCGCGCCGTCCATCCCCTCCATGCGCATCCGCATCGTTTCATACAGCGCGTCCCGGCTGAGCAGCCGCAGCGTGTTTCCGTCGTACAGGCCGATTCCGTTTTGCGACAGGTACAGCATGCTCGTCCTGTCCGTGCAGATGCTCCGTTCCTCGACGGGGCCATCCGTGCCGTAGGCCTCCGTGATCGTGAAGCTGCTCGGGTCGGTGCCGCGAATTTCGAAGATCGTCCGCTCCTTCACCGCCAGCAGATACCCGCCGAAGGGTTCCAGCGCGATAAACTTGTCGCCGTCCCATGTCGGCTGGTTAATCATTCCGCCGCCCAGTTCCGGCGTTTCCGGCACCCGTCCAGTTGAACGGGTCGTATGGCCGCGAATAGAAGATGCTGTCGGGGTATCCTTCGCGCCTGTTCCCCAGATGCGTTCCGCGTGCCGCCCAGCGTCGCGAACTTTACCTCGGCGTATGCGTCGCCCAGCGTCAGCGTTTTCTTTTCTACCCGCAGGTCGCTTCCGTATACCCGCAATCATGCCGTCCTTCGCGTTGGAGAGGATCAGGATATCCACCGTCGCCCCGCCCTCCGTCGTCGTAGGTGACGGAAGACCACACGTCGCTCTTGTGCCCCTCCGAGCGCTTCACCCAGCCCTCCGTGCCCATCGTGCAGGTGTAAATCGCACCGCCCGCCGCCGCAACGTATACGTCCGCATCGTCCGGCCTCGTGCGCCGATAGAACCGCGCCAGCGTCTCAATCTGCGCGCCCAGCGCCGGAAACGCGCGGCTCGTGCCGTAGCTCGAAGCCAAAGCCCGCGCTCCGTGCGGATGTTCTGCGCAAGGTAGGCGTAGTCGGTGTTGATGTTCGTGTCGCCCGCCGCCTGATAGACGCCCTTCGGCGTGGGGATTGTGAACCGCCCCTGATAATCGCTGCCTGAAATGCTCATCTTTGCTCCCTCCTTCGTTCCTTCATTCGATATTTTCCCCCTCTGCCTCCCTCCCCGAGGGAGGTGGTCACCGCATCGACCGGAAGGAGTCCCCGCAGGCGGCCAACGCCTTCACCTGCAATACCTCGCATCCGTAACATCATAAATGTGCTTTGCAACGCGTCACGCTGCCCATGCCCTGCGGCCTCAGCCGCTGCATGCCCCGGAGGAAGCTGTTCAGATAGAACTGCGCCTGTCTCTGCTTGACCGGATTGCCGTTGGATAGATACCGGTAACAGATGTAGTCCGCCAGATACGCCTGCGCCCATTCCGGAATTTGCGGCTCGTCGCTCCCGTCTTCCATCGGGTAAAACGCCACCTCGCACACAGCGCGCAGCGTCTTTCCCGTCAGGTCGTCCCGCCAGACGTGCAGCCCGCGCCCGTCGGGTCAAGGTCATAGCCCACGTCGTAGCCGTATTCGTCCCGCATCTCCACCACGCGCGTGGCCAGCATCCCCGGAATAGGCGCGTTCCCTTTCTCGTCCACATCGACGTAGAACGTCCGGCGCGGTTTCAGGTACTCGCGAACCGCGATGTCATAGCCCATGTTCGCGTATACCTTGAAACTCTCTTCGTATTCGCTCGTCCTCCACGTTCTCGTCCAGTTGACGAAGCGCGTGCGCGATCAACTGTGAAAGCGTCAACTGATCACATCTCCCCGCAGCTCTTCAGAATTTCCATCACCGCCACCGGCATTTTCGCAGATCTTCCCGCGCATAAAGTAAAAGCTCACGCCGTTCAGCCCCGCAAAACCACATCGTCCCGGCTGCCCGGCGCCAGCGGCAGGCTCACCCTCACCACCTCGCCGCCCGCGCAGCCCGCGTCGGCCATCAGCTTTTCAGATTTTCCTGCGTCTTTTTGCACTTGCCGGAAAGCATCGCGCTCGTCTTTTTTCATCGTCGCCGTCGTATTGATATTCGCCATTGTCGTTTCCTCCATTCTTTGTTAAAAACGGCGGTCAAGGTTTCCGACCTTGCCGCCGATTGCATATAGGGGCTTTGCGGTCGCCCCTATCACCCTTCGCGCGCTCGCTCGAAGCCCCTTATACAACCCCGGGTGCAGGGTCGAAACCCTGCTCGTTTTAAAGGGGGTTATGGGGTTCCTAGGGGATTTAAGGGGAGAAATCGAAATCTCCCCTAATCCCCTAGGCCTAGCGGAGCGCGTCCCCTGCCCGCAGGCGGTGGAAGGAGTTCCCCGCGCATCGTTCGCCCCTATCCCCCTTCGCATGCCCTCTCGAAGCCCCTTATACAACCCCCGGGTGCAGGGTCGCAACCCTGCTCGTTTCAATAAGGGGTTATGGGGTTCCTAGGGATTCAAGGGGAAAAATCGAAATTTCCCCCTAATCCCTAGGCCTAGCGAAAAAACGCGTGCCCCGCCCGCAGGCGGTGGAAGGAGTTCTCATCCACCTCCGGTGGGAAGGCGTTCACGCGCTAAACCCGCACTCAATCCTCACCGCATATTCCGGCTGCAACAACTTTGCGCCAAAACCGTCCATCTTCCAGCCCACCGTGGAAATCTGGTCAAGCGGATCCGCCGTGCCCGCGCTGCCCGCCGGCTTAACGATCACGCGCGGCTTTGCGCCCTTGAGGCTCGTCACGCCGTAGGCGTACTGCCAGCACGATCACGCTCGCCACATCCGCGCCGTCCGCGCCCGCGCCTTCAAAAATCTTCGCCTCGGTCGTCTCCACCAGCCGAACGCCGAACAGACGGCCGACCTCGCCCGTGTAGATGTTCTCCTTGTCCTGATACTGGCTGACCTTCACAAAAGCCTCGTCCTCCTGCAAGTCGTACATCGTGTCGGGCCGATAATCCCACATAGTAGCCGCCGAACGTCTGCGCATGGTTCTTCTTGAGCGTCTTAACCGCCTTGCGCAGCTCTCGGCTGGTCAGCTTGTCTGCCGCCGTCAGTTCGGCGCGGCTCGCCTTGCCGCCCGCGTAGATCACGTTTGCGCATTTCGCCAGCTCCTCGCGCACCACCGCGTCGATGCTTCGCGCACCCGCGTCGCCAAACAGCTTTGTGCGGCGCATGGATCCATGTCCAAATGCGTCAGGTCGAGCTTGTCCGTGCAGCGCGCGTATTCGCCGTACTGCTGGAGCTGCACCGTCACCTCCGTTTCGGCCAACATCACGCTCTCGCCCGGATCGCCTCGCTGAGCGCCTTCGTGTTCGTCTCCAACGGAATCAGCTTGCGCATGTTCATCACCAAACCGCTGTGCGGCGGCATGCGGTGCTCGTCGCCAAACTGCAAGTGTACCAGATTCGGTTCAAACGTCCGCAGCAATTCGCGGTTGTAATAGGTCTGCATGCCCGCGCTCAGGGCAGAGCTGCTTGTCATGTTTGTATCGGTATTCGTGTAAGCCATATATTTTCTCCTCCATTTTATCTGTTCATCGGGTCACGCGGCCGTCCGGCGCTCATTCCACGCGCACCTTTCGGCCCGCCATCATCGCTTCCTGCGCCCTCTTTGAAAAGGCCGCAAACTCCCTGTCGCTCATCTGCTCGATTCGGCTTCCGGGGGCGAACCGTCCCCGCGGCCGTCGTTCTGGCAATCGGCACCGTGCCCTTTTTCGGCGTCGCCAGCATCCGCTTGAGATAGCCGCACGCCGCGCGAACGACGCCGTGGCCGTCTGCGATTTCCCGCTGCACCGCCTCGTCCTGCGTCATCGCGTCCAGTTCGCCGGTCGTCCAGCCGTCCTCAAACAGCTCGCCCAACCCCTGTCGAATCTCCGCAATCCATTCATCGTTCTCTTCTTCCTGCTGCTGTTCCGCCTCGCCGGTCAGGTTTTCTTCCAGCTCCTCCACGCCGATCTCGCTCATCCGGCACAATGACCATGTTCTCTTCCATTCTGTTCTCCTTTCACATCTCATCGAATTGTCCGTCGGTCAAGCCCTCCGGCCTTGCCGCCGATTACATATAGGGGCTTTGCGCTCGCCCCTATCACCCTTCGCACCCTCTCGAAGTCCTTATACAACCCCGGGTGCAGGGTCGAAACCCTGCTCGTTTCAATGGGGTTATGGGGTTCCTAGGGGATTTAAGGGGAGAAATTCGAAATCTCCCCTAATCCCCTAGGCCTAGCGGCGCGTGCCCCGCCCGCAGGCGGTGGAAGGAGTTCCTCTCCTGCGCTCGGTGAAAAGAGTTCCCTCCTATCTCCACCTCACCGGGTTCACCCGTCGATCAAGCCCTCCGGCCTTGCCGTCGATTGCATATAGGGGCTTTGCGGTCGCCCCTATGACCCTTCGCGCGCCCGCTCGAAACCTCGTATACAACCCCGGGTGCAGGGTCGAAACCCTGCTCGTTTCAAAGGGGGTTATGGGGTTCCTAGGGGATTTAAGGGAGGATCGAAGCCGAGCGCGCCCTGTGGGCGGCTCAGCGAGGCGGAGCATCCCAAGCGAAAGGGAGCAACCCTGTTGCGACCTTTGAGCGCGGTAAATCGAAATCTTCCGGGAAACTCGCATAGTCGCGCAAGCGCTCCTTGCGATTTCCGATTTCCGCCATGCTTTTTCCCGCGCTGCGGGCGCATGGCTTCCAATCCCCCTAATCCCCTAGGCCTGCGGAGCACGTCCCTGCATAGCCCGCAGGCTATGCAATCGTTTCCATAAGGCTACGCGCCCAACAAAACCTTCGGTTTTGCGGGCGATTGCATATAGGGGCTTTGCGATCGCCCCTATAACCCTTCGCGCGCCCTCTCAACGATACTTGCCCGTTTCCCCCGTCCCCCTCCCCAAAGACCTCCCTCTTCGAGGGAGGGGACCGCCCGCAGGCGGTGGAAGGAGTTCCTCTCCCGCACTCGGTAGAAGGAGTTTCCCCTTCTCATCCCGCTTACAGCGAACCGTTCTCCCCTGAATCGCCCTCAGCACCCCTTCCTTGCTCCGATATCCCTCCATCAGCCGGATCACCGTCTCCGGCGGCAGCGGCGTCCCCGCGTCCGCGCAAATCTTGACCGCCTGCATCAGGAATTCATTGTCGCTCTGAATCTGGTTGGGATTTCCGCGCTGCACCTGCACGCGCACCGTGTACGCGGGTCTGGGCAGCGCCGCCGTGCCTGTCCGGCGCGACCAGCTCGATGATTCGCTCTCGCATCCCGCCGTTCGAGTTCCACCCGCCGATGATCCGCAGCTTGCGTCCTGGCTCCATGTATTCGCTCAGCACCCAGAGAATCTGCTCAATCATCCGCCTGAAAGCGTCCTTGAATCGTTCGCTGTGCCAGCGCGTGATCTTGCCGCCCGCCTCCTGCAAATAGTGGATTGCCGTGCCCGCCGTCACGTTCAGGCCGCCCTCGCCGCGCGTGAATTGGTTCTGTCCGCAGTCCTGCTTCATCGTGTCGGCCATATAGCGCATCATCATCTCGTATACCTGCCCGTTGATCGGCGCGGCCTGCACCGTCTGCATCACCTCGCGGATGTCGTTGCCTTCCCACTCGATGATCGTCTTGCGCATGTCGGCCACGTCGTCGGGATTCACGCCGCTCCCCCTTCGGATGAAGTGCCGCTGTATGCTTGATTCCCGCGCGTTGTCGTCGATGTATTTGGCGTATCGGTCGATCGCCGTCTGCGTGTCGTAGTAATCGTAGATCAGCCCCGTGCCGAACGGTCTGCGCCATGCGTCGCGGTATTTGTAGAGCACAAACGGATATTCCCCGTGCGCATACAGCCCTTCAGGGGTATTCGCGCTCCCGCGCCGTAGCCCGTCTCCGTGCTGAACAGCAGCGCCCGCCCCGCGACCTGCGCCATGTGGACGCGCGTTTTTCTTCGCCTGCGCGTCGTATTTCTTGTACCAGAATTCCAGCAGCGTCACCGCGTGTCGCCTTCCGGGGTCTGCGCGTCGTCCTCGTCCGCTCTCGCGTATCGGTCGCCCGCCACATAGCCCTTCGCCTGCGGATAGTGCTCTTCCACCGAGGCCACGCTCGTGTGCGTCGCCTTGAAGCAGCCCCGCCCGTCCTGAATATCCTCGTACATCGGGTCGGGATAGAAATCTTCGGGATGCCACGCCAGCACGTTCACCATGCCCTCGCCCTCTCCAGATTTTCGTCCCAAAACACCTGCGCCACGCCCGTTCCCGCCACGATGGCGTCCTCCATCAGCGTCTGGTACTTGCCCGGCCAACCCGCGCGGTAGAGCACGAAGCTCACCACGTCGTCCATTTCCTCGGCGCTCTGCGCGGTCTCCTCCCGCTCCGGCAGCATGACGGCTTCCGGCAGGTTGTCGATCTGGTCGGCGATCATGTTGTCCACGCAGCTCCCCAACGTGTTGCCCGTCGGCGCGGTTCGGCTCTGCTCGTCGGGTTTTCGCGCTCGCAGCATGCGCGCTTGCGCATCAGCTCGTGTTCCTCCCCGAGCTGATCGCTAAAAGCAGTCAAACAGCGCGTAAGCCCGCGCAACCAGCGCCCTTTCCCGTTCGGAAATCGGCTGATTTTCCGCCGCGTCCCATCGGCGCGCGGCCTCTCGCCTGTCGCCCACTTCGTTCATGGTTTTTTCCTCCTTTCCTGTCTTTGGGGTTTTCCCGCCGGTCAAAACCTCCGGTTTTGCCGCCGATTGCCTATAGGGGCTTTGCGATCGCCCCTATGACCCTTCGCGCGCCCTCTCGAAGCCTTTTATACAACCCGGGTGCAGGGTCAGCAACCCTGCTCGTTTCAATGGGGTTATGGGGTTCCTAGGGGATTTAAGGGGAGAAATCGAAATCTCCCCTAATCCCCTAGGCCCAGCGGGCGCGTGCCCCGCCCGCAGGCGGTGGAAGGAGTTCTCGCCCGCAGTCATCGGAAGGCGTTCCTCTCTCCATCTCCACCACCGGGTTCGCCCGTCGGTCAAGGCCTCCCGGCCTTGCCGCCGATTGCATATCAGGGGCTTTGCGATCGCCCCTATCACCCTTCGCCCCTCCCGAAGAAACTCGCTCGTCTCCCCGTAACCCCTCCCAAAGACCTCCCCTCCGAGGGAGGGGGGGACCGCCCGCAGGCGGTGGAAGGATTCCCGCGCATCGCTCGCCCCTAAGCCCCTTCGCGCGCCCTCTCGAAGCCTTTTATACAACCCCGGGTGCAGGGTCGCAACCCTGCTCGTTTCAAATGGGGGTTATGGGGTTCCTAGGGGATTTAAGGGGAGAAATCGAAATCTCCCCTAATCCCTAGGCCCAGCGGGCGTTTCCTCGGCGCAATCGGCCTTTGACATCAAAAAATACCGCGTCTCGTCGTAGATGTGATCCTCGCCCGCGGTGTCAATGTCCTCCGGCCTGCGCGCGTCAGACCAGCGCCGGGATCGTCCTTCGAAAGTCCCGGCAGTTTTCGAAAACGTAAAGCATCGGCCGCCCTTCCTCGTCAAACTTGAGGCGCTCATTGTGCAGCTGCATCTTTCCCCGGCAGCCGCGTGTTGTCCCCCTTCATGAAGATCACGCCGTTGAATACCTTTCGAATCTGTTCTTCCACGCTCAGTCCACGGCTTCTGTCCCAGATGGCCGGGTCGGCAATGCCGCTGACGTGTATGCCTTCCTCAAATTCCGGCTCCATCAAGTCGGCCAACTGCCGCGCAATTTCTCCGGGCGGGCAGGTCACGCCGACGTTCGCCTCCCCGGCACGCAGCCGTAGAGCTCCTTGTATCGGTAAACCCGTCCTCCTCGTCCACCGCCCAAACGCCAAAAGAAAAAGGCCGCGTATATCCGTGGTCGAAGCTGACCACCCGCGTCCAGTGCCATGGAATTTTGAACGGTTTGATGACGTGCGTGTATAGCCCGTCCTCGTAATGCGCCGGATCGTCCACAAACTCCGGAAAGCCTGCCCGTCGAATGCGTCCCACTTTCCCAGGAGCAGCGCATCCCGCAGCGCCTTGGGCTTCTGCTCCAGCTCCACGATGTAGTCCCGCGTGATGTGCGGATTGTCCATCGCCGTCGCCGGGATGTATTCGATCCGCCTCACGCTCACCCCGCCGAGGATGCTGCTTTCCACCGTCGCTTCGGCGACGCGCTGCCCCGCGCCCGTCGCGTCCACGAATCGCGCCTTCACCCATGCGTGCCCCGGCCCGCCGGGGTTGCTCGCGCAGCGGACGCAGGGCGTAATGCCCAGCCGTTTTTCGCGCGCAGCCTCGTCCGGAGGTAGTCGTACATGGGCTTCCCAATGTGTATGCGAGGCAGGATTTCATTCTCGTAAGCCGCCATATCTTGCGAGTGCGTAATTTGCTGATCGTAGTCCATCTTATACATTGCCCTTTATTTTTGCCTTGTGGCAGCTTTTTCTTGCTAGGGTAGTAAAGTGTAGGTTAAAGGCATTTTGACGGATGTTAGGGTATTATATGAAGTAAATAGAAGGGGCTTGGGCGTAAATAAAAAAAAAGAAAGCCAGAAGTCGGATTCATCCGATGCTTCCGGCCTATATCTTACGCAGTCGCAACTTCATCTTCTACAACAGCATTGACCTCGGTTTCGCCATACAGCAGCTCTCCACTCTTGTATTCGTCTCCGCTGGCATATCCATCTCTGACGATCTTCTCGGCTTCCTCCTGTGATGCAGCCTCAACCTGTACAGTCAAGCGTAGTGTTCCTCAATCTTGACGGTATAGATCATACGACATCCTCCTTATGCCAGCGCAATCCCCTTGCCTTATAGAGCGGAATCCAATGTGCCTCGTAGAAATCATATCCGCATCCGTCTATCCCGAAGATGTACCCATAATCTTCCTGCTCATAGATTCTGAATCCACAATCAGCCATGATCTGCAAACCTCCGTTCTCCAACCAGTAGTTGTCGCAGAAGTCATTAAACGCCCACATTGTATTCCACATGGGAGATAATCGTCGTATTCAACCTCAAAGCTATCTTCGTTGAGTTCTACCTGCTCTCCATCATCCAGCTCGATGAGGTATTTATCGTCGTCAAGGTGCTGAACGACTATGCCATGAGCTTCTTTATCGAAAACATATACGTAGTTTCCAACGGACGGCGGAGTCACTTCGGAGATCGCATTGCCAACACCTCCGTCTGCCTTGATGAGCTTTTCGACGATACCACGAGGAACAGCATTGAACTCGCGTCCCCATTCGTGTGTAGCCTCCCTTATCGTATCATACAGCATTATCGGTTTCCTCCTTCGTGATCCTTGCTGAAGTCCATGCGCTTGTTCTGACGTATATCTCGCCAAACAGCTCAAGCAGGATCTTCTGGATTCCTTTTTGTAGCCCTCAAAATGGCGGATCGCCATTCTTCCGGTACCAAACTCATCTTTGCTGCTAATGAAAACCGCCAGTGTATTTTCATTGTCGGCAATACCGATATAAAACAGCTTATTTTCCAGAAGTGCATGTGCATCACGACGAATCCACGCATTCGTCTTCCAGAAAGACGGATATCGCTTCATAATTTGGCTGACCATTTCATAGTTCACCATTTCATGCTGGAACAGCTCGTCATACTCTCCATCTTCCGAGGTGAACTGGTCGTAATCAATGTACCACTGCATCGCCAGATCACCGCTTGCGCAAAAATTCCCTCGTCCCATAATCACGCCTCTTTTCCGCTGTGTCTTTCAAGTACGATGTTCAGTGCATGAGATAGTCTGCTATCGCTTTCAATATCATGAAGCGATAAACCGATGGCGGCACTTATCTTAGATGCGTCAAGCACTTCCTCATTCAAGTAGCTTTCCACACCATGCTCGAACATTTCAACAATAAACGCTTCTCCTGTCGAGTCAGCTTCAATGGCTTTAACTCGCTCATTGTGATGGTGCTGAATAAGGTCGAGCAGCCTACCAGCGTCGGACTCTCTGATTATTGCTCCAGTGTTTCTAACTCGACACGCCTTATCCGCCTGATCTGGTTTAAGTCCGATTTTCTCCAACCCTTCTACAAGCTGGCTCTCGTTATAGACGTATGCAGCAGGCATTGTTCCAAGCAGCTCATACAGCTCCTTTTTCTGCCTCTCAACCATCAGAGTATATCGGTTCATAACACAACACCCTTCCAAAACAAGAACCGCCCGACCTGTCATCCAGATCGGGCATCATCAGTTTTACATGTTGACCAAGTATGCAGCGCAGCAAACGATCTCTACGCAAGCGGCAGCCACAATGCACACATCGAGCTGCCACGAACGACCATACAAGAGTTCAATCGCCAGCATAACGAGCAGAGCGGCAAATGCGCCCAAAAGAAATTTTCTTTCTCATTGACTTTTGCTCCAAACAAGCATAGAATGAAAGAGGATCAGGGGCTGGCTCCCGCCAGCTCCCGTCCCGCCCTTAGTTCCAGAGATCAACGATCGCTTTTACAAGCATTGTCATTGCAGTGAGTAAGCTTGCTTATTTCGATCCAAGTCTCGGTTCTGGGGCTTTTCCTCTTTCTCCGACCCATCGGAGGCTTCCTCCCTTTCGGTGACTGATTTAATCATTTGATTATTATTTAATCACCATGCGTATCGTATAATATTTTACCCTGTTTGTAAATGGTTTTTCCGAGAAAAATAAAAGTTTTTTGATATAAAGCCATCCTTGCTTGCCGTTCAAGGATGGCTTTTCTATTAAATTCGGACACGCAAAACATCTCTGATAGCCGAACGCGCAACCGCTGGCCAATAATCTGAATTATCTAGGCGCTCTCGGTATAACCTTGCAATTTTTTCTATCTCCTGCCGGCCATAATCTCTGAGTGGAAAGCCAACAACCTCAGCCTCGTTCATCACATCCTGAACATCATACTGGTGTTGGACTTGTTCAAAGAGAGAGCAAAGCTCTTCTCCGCCGAGGACAATTAGGCTTTCTCTACCGTCAATGACTTTCTTGATAGACACGAAAAGAACAGATTCATCGTTGGTGCTCATAGCATCTTCCTCCTTTTTTTATGCAACCGTGCATCTAGTAAGCACGGTTTCTTTTTATGCCCTGATACTCGCAGTGTTCCTTAACTGTTGCTTTGATCGTTCCAGACTCAAAACTAATGAGCATACCGTCTATGGTTCTTCGAAATGGTCTTGAAGCATACCAAAGATATACATTTCCATGTGCATCAATCATCTTATACATCCATGTCGTTCCGTAGTATCCCTCTATGCACCGAACAAGTTTCGTTTCCATAACTTCAACTGCAATCCGTTTTCCAACTTCGCCAACCCATGACGAACCAGCCATTTTGTCGAACATCTCTTTCTTTTTCTCGATCTTCTCGGTATATCTGCGATATGCGACAGGCAAATACGCAAGATAGCCAATGTGACTGTTCTTGCAATACTCTCTGGACAAAATTACTTTTTACATTCATCATATCTTCTTGAGAAGCATCTGCATCATCCATCGCTTCGATAGTAGAGATAATCTCATCGGCTTTCTGAAGATACTCGTTGCTCGGCTGTTCATTTTCTGCCAATGCTTTCATAACACGGCTTTTATTAGATCCGTTTTCTGAGCTTTTAGTATATCCGAACTGATCGACCATCATAAGCGAAATGGCAAGCACTTGCTTGCATTCATAAGCAATTGCATCTCTATGCGAATCGAAATCAAATCTGTCAATCGAATCTTTCAAAATCAGATCTCGGAGTTCATTTTAGAATACCGATGCGCTGAGGATCAATGCCGCTATAATCTTTCAGGCACGATCTTCCGATCTGCTTGAAGCCGTCCGGCCCCTTGACCATAAAAGTCACATTACGTTTGCGTTTTGACCTGCAATGTTCGCAACATGGCAAAATGCGACTCCATGATGGATCTCCATCTTCAGAAAACATCTGGACGATATTTCCACCTTCGAGATGCTCAATCCTCGCGACAATCTCAAACCCGTCTCTTTTGACTATTTCGCTTTCAATGGTCAAGTCATACACTTCGACAAATTCAGTGCCAATCTCATAGGCAACGCCGAAATCATCGGCGAAGCAACGGCGTTTCTCGAAATGGACATCTCCTTCTTCAACACTGAACAATTTTCCATATATCGCCGCTTTTTTCTGGATCCTTGCAATCACCTTGTCAATCTCAGGCTTTACTGCCATAGGGATTTGATATGTTTCCTTCATTCAGCTCTCCTCCTTGGATTTATTGGGGCTTTATTCGCTGCCTGCCATCAGGCAGCGTGTAAAACCTCAACGCACTTCCTTGAACCGCCGAATATACATGTGCCTGACGGTTTCTTCTCGGTTGTCAGAACTCGCCGCCCAGAGGTCGGACAGGTAAGCACCGCCCATCACAAAGCTATCATCATTGACGAACGCGGTAAACCTGATCCATACGTCGAAATCGGCCGAACCGTCAGCGTATGCGTCCCATATGCGGCAGTTCTTCGCGATCTCGGCACTGGCTTCCAATACCTTAACGCTGCTGCGCGGGCAGGCAATCTCGGCGGCCATCTTCGCCCATTCCTGCGCTGTCCATTCGTCGTTTTCCTTCTCGGCTTCAATGACCTTGTGTGCGGCCGGCAGCTCCGCGACGGTGACAACCTTCTTCATTTTCTCGGCAAACTTAACTTTCATTTTCTTGTTCCTCTCCTTCATTTATCATTGGATCACTTTGCTAGATGCCGCAAATCAATGCCATTCGGTATCATGGGTTCTCGTGCAATAGACCTTGTTGTAACACATAATCTTTGCAAAAAAAGGCACCGAAATATTGGAAATCAAAGTCGGCTTGTTTTTTTGAGGTAAGGAATATGATCCCCCCAATACGCCTCTTTCCCATCAATTACAACCGTATAACGATGCTTCTTCATTTTCTTTTTCCTCCTTGGTTGGGTTGTTTTTTATTACGGGCGTATCGTAGCAGTACCGTTTCTTGGTGTAAATAGTTTTTTCTTAATAAATAAAAAAATAACCGGTCTCGAAAAAGAGACCAGTTCATTTCAATTATAAACCTTTGATATCCGCGATTCTCATCTCCGTATCTTCTTTTTGCTTTTCGGACAAAAAATGGAAACGGTCTTTTTGTTGCCATCCTTGTCCTCATACATTTCATTCAACGAGCCGTCCTCAAACCGAATCGTCCGAACTTTCTTCCATTGGCGGGCGTCTTCCTTGCGTTTTTCTTCTTCGCGAGCAACCTTTTGAATTTCTTTGAGACGTTTGAACTCGTTATCGGTCAGGCTAAGTCGAGGTTGAGCAATTTCGGAATCACTCAAATAGAAATGAAGGAAGCCTCTCTTTATTCCGAGATCAGTCCAACCGCAAGTGACCTTTTCGCAAAACTCAATTAGTTCCGCGTCGGTCGTGATCGCGCCGCGTTTGCGAGAAGCGTAGACAAGATCATTTCTGTTGTGAACGGGCTTGTCTCCAACGTACACCCCATACCAATTAGAATTATTCTTCATGTTTTCCGTCCTTTCCGCCCAGATCATTTTCCTTCTGGGGCTTTGCCGGCCGTCGGCAATCCGGCGATCTGCAAAGCCTCAGTTACGGAAGAACGTATACGTTGGATTCAATTTAGTGTTTTGTTTAATTACGGACGTATCGTAACATTTTAATAACAATTTGTAAATAGTTTTTGCGAAATTATTTAAAATATTTTTATAACCAATATTGAAGAAACTATTGCGTAAATATTCTATTTTCCGTTGTAAAAGGTGCATAAATGCCTACCGCCTTTTCTCCAAATCAAGGGGTAGAATGGATTAGTTCGTATTCCGTTTCAGTAGAAAGCTGTATAGAAGCATGTAGGTTAACCGTATCATTCAAAATCGCATAGTTACCTATAAAATCAAAAAAGCGACCCAATCGGCCGCTTTCGTCGTTGCATATTCTCTTTTTCCACCCAAATCAAAAAGGTCGTAAAGCGATATGCCTTACGACCTCATTTCTTACCTTTTTCGATGATCTCTTTCAACAGATCGAGCATCATGTCAATCGGCGTTCTGAATACAAATTTTACCATGAAGAATCCCATGGCAACCACTTCAGCCAATACCGCAGTCACTAGCAACGAAACAAACTGAAGCATATTTGCGGACAAGTCACTTCGAGCTATAACTACGTAGCTAATAAACCACATCGCCCATCCAACCTGACCACATACTGCCACAATCAATACATAAGTCAGCACCGATTGAAGTTTCTTATTATCCTTATCAGGTTTCTGTGCTGCTTCAAAAACAATTTTTTGAATAAATCAATCGTTTCTTGACATTTTACTTCCAATCGTGGCTCGGAGCAAAGATTCTGTTCTTCCGATGTAGTCTCATCGTCCGAATGAAGGTTTTCTTTTTCAGTCGATTGAGTACTTATCTGCTCTTTACTGCTTCGATATTTACCGTTTCGACATCTGCATCGTCTGCTTTCATAGTGCCTCCATTTGTATAGCAGATAGACCAAGGTTCTTCAGCCGATACTGCATAGCCTGCTTGGAAACGCCAAATTTCTTCGCAAGTGCTTCAACAGTCGGAAACATCAATTTTTCATATTCAACTTTTACCTCAGTTTCGGGCATCAACAATTCTGCCGCAAATTGGTTGGCCTCTTGTTCTTCCTGAGATTTTTAGTAGACCGAAGATCAAGGTACTCCAGTTCTTTACCATCATGATGCAAAAAGAAGTGTCCTAATTCATGTGCGATGGTGAACCGCCTTCTTGTCAAGGAATTGCAGGCATTGACGGTGATGGACACGCCAGTTCCATCCTTTTCAATGAATCCATAGACAAGATCCGAAACAGCACCGGAAAATCGCGCCCTGTTGACATTGATTCCATTCTCATTCGCAATGCCAACAACATCCACAGGCAACACAATACCGTTGCTCCCGTAGAATCGCTCCAAAACATCCTGCGCTCGCATTTCTACCTTTGCCATGCTTTTCCTCCTCTCTGTTTATTGACGATTATCGCTGTAGGAGATATCCCCCCATTTCAGTATATCAACTTGAAAACCAAAATCAATAGAAATGAAAAAAAGCCGTGCATTGGCTTTTAATCCATGCACGGCACATATCACTTGCTTTCCTGCGCGTCGGTTTGCTTGACTCCAGCGAGAATCTGATCCAAGTTCAGCTTATACCAAGCTGCCTGAATCGCCTCATATACAATCTTGGTATCAATCGTGAATCCCATCTTCTCGCAAAATTCAATAAACGGAGCAAGCATCTCATTGATCCGCTTAAAGGCCTCCTCGCGCTTGGCTTCTCCGTTCCCTCCGCCAAATTCGGCTTCGACTGCCCGAACAACGCTCTCGGCCAACCATCCGACGACAGCCAGTGCAGTCGGAGGAATCGCAGCCTTGATAACAGGCCAAACCTTCACGCAAATGATGGCAAGCAAGACGGCAATTGCGCAACCGATGATATAGGACAGATCAATCATGGTATACCTTCTTTCTGGGCAAACGCCCTGTTCATCCAACAGTGGGCGGCGTGGAATTTCCGAGAGCCTTGTCCACTGTCTTCTTTGCTGTGCTGAATTTCTCCAGAACGCTATTGCTTGTGTAACAACCAAAACCAGTCCAAACAGACTGGTCGTGGTGCTGAGGACTTCGAGCAGATACTCTGCAACTTCAGGAAATAGACAAATCATCGTCATGGTGGCGATAACCTGAATGGCATAGCCAAGGCCAACGGCGGCTGTGAAGATTTTGCTGTACTGAATATAGCTTTCTCCAATCTTCAATTTTGTCTAGCCCCCAGCTAATGCCCGGCTCAACTTCAGGAAGATCTTCCAAATCCTGACGATATGATGCGTACAAATGATTTCGCCCACGCGCAGTGTAGGCATCAAACATGGCAGTCAAAGATTCCTTCTGAGCGGACTCGCACCACCCCCGTTTCATATAGTAGCGATAGCCCTGTTGCAACCTTTCGTGCTGCAATGTGCCAACATCATCGCCAAGGGCAGACATATCCTTTCGGATGTCCTTCAGCTCGGATTTGATATCAGCAAGCGTATCAAGTATCTTTTGTTGCTGAGCATCTTTGGTCTTTTCTTCTCCTTCTGACGTTTGACGACAGGAACGATCAGTTTGGCATAAATGGTTCCAGCGATTGTCCCAAGCAGCGTTAAATACGCCCACCACGTCTTCAGCCACTCAAAGGCACGTTCAATCATCAATCATCCGCTCCCCGCTTGCAGACGACCGCATTTGCAAAACAGGAAGCAACAGCATCTGCCGTCTCCCTTCGTGTTGCACGGAATGAAAACACCAAATCCGTTCTGCGTGTTTTCCGCGTCATCCGTGCTTTCAGCAGATCCTGCTTTCTTCTGAATGTAACGACGGAATACATAGCCAGTTCTGCCTCCGGCAGAAACCTTCAACCAGCTCGCATTCGTTTCTTCAAGGACGCTGACAGAGGATCCGTTCTCAAGCTCATCAAGAACTCGACCTGCGGTGGACGGCTTCAACCGCAGGTTGAGATGGCCACCCTCATCTGTGCAGACAGTTCCCTGATACAACGCGCTCATATCAATCATCTCGCTTTCATCTTTGTCGATAGTATCATTTACCGCAGACGGTGACACACCCCTGATGAGTCGATGCCGCAGAATGTGGGTGAACCCATTTTTGAGCTGGGTAGCAGCAACCCATTGGCGGGTTTGGCTGCTATGAATAATCTCATATCCTCCAATTCCACCCATGTAATACCCAATATGTTCACACTTTCCTGTGGCTTCATCATAAATGCAGGGCAGATCGCCAATGAGCAACCCTCTTTGCTTCGCCTCAGCGATTGTCAGCCGTTCCGTTATGAATTTGTACTTCGGCGACGAGTCGATGCTGTTCCATAGCTCTGTACACCCACCGCATCTATACGACGGGTCGCCGCCCTCGCAATGCCTGATCACATTGACAACCGCAGCTTGGATGCAGTCAGCTTCGGAATATGGAGTTGGTTTTTCAAGCTGCTCAATCATATATCGGGCGCCGACATCCCCATTAACGGCCATTGCGTCGCCTCCTCTCCTGTTCATCATCATACTTGCCTGCCTCATAGCAAGCAGCGTACATGACAATGCAAATAAGAATCAGTCCGATAAACACAGCCACAGAATCACTCCTCTTTCCAGAAGATGGCATCAATTTTCCTTTGCAAGAAGGGTTTCCACTTCCTTGCGAATACGCGGCGGAACCTCCTCAATCTTCTTGAAGCCATTCTTGACAAGCTCCGCATAGATCTTCGCAATCGCCGACACATCACTCTCCTCCAATCATCGTTTCATATAGTTCAGTGACGGCCAACATGTTGTTGACCGATTGTTCCTGAAGCACCTTATTGGCATCAAGCATAAGTGCCTCCGCCTTTTCTGCCTTCCGAATTTCATTGGCTCGACATGCCTCAAGAACAGCATCCATAGAGCCTGCCACCTTGTCCGCAAGATCATCAGACCAGATATCATCGAACTGGTACATGGCATACTCGTAGGAAACAGCAGACCCATCTTCCGTTTCGATTGAATCTCGCCCGTATACTGGCGAACAGTGATAAGTGCAGTTCCATTTTTCCGCTTTTCAACTTCAACAAGCGGTGCTTTGTCGGCTCTGATTTCAACCATTACATCTCACCTTCCTTAATCTTCTCAGCAACATCGAGAACCGCCTTTTCAGTGCCTCACGCTCATACTCGACAGCCGCTCCAGCAGCCAGCCAAGCGTTGAAGCAATGCTCGATGCTTTCCTTCGTCGCGTACTCCCGTGGAACGCCATGCAGCTCATAAACTTCATAGCGATAACCACCATCAGACGTGATTCCCAGCAGTGTACTCACCGTCACATCGCGCAACGCTCCATCTCCGCTGACTTCGTAGCTTTTTTCTTAATGGTTCTCGGCTTACGACTTTCAATGGATACTACCTCCTTTGCTCTCTCGAAACTGACAAATGGGCGAAGCCATTTCTTCTCAAACTGCCAGTTATTTCCAGACCGCGCAATTCCATAATACGAAACAACCGCACAGGCATCTTCGTATGACAGATACCCCTTGAGCGCAATTTTTCTAAACGTCCGCGTCATTCGCAACATGGTTTGTTTGTTCATTTCCCGATGCCAGCAGTAAAGATGTGCAGTCTCGCTGACCTTTTCGGGTACAAACCGAGTTCCGATAAACTCAACGCCTACTTCTCTCGGTCTGAAAATCTCCCAGTTCTTTTTTAGACGGGTTTTCGAAATTGGTTCTAATCTTTAGCCCTATTTCAGCAAACCAGTTCTCGATAATCTTCTTGGCTCTGAGAAGTTCTCTTTTGTTCGATCCCATCAGCAACATGTCGTCCATATACCTGACGTAGTGCGGAACATGCAGCCGTTCTTTAATTCTGTGGTCGATGTCCTGCAAATAAAAATTGGCGAACCACTGGCTCGTGTAGTAGCCAATCGGAACGCCAATTTCATAGCTGTCTATGATTAAGTCAAAAGTCTAAGCACATCAGGATCTTTTATGATACGCCTGAATTTTTGTTTCAGCAGGTCATGATTGATATGCTCATAATACTTCTCAACATCAAGTTTCAGACACCATGCGCAATGCTGAGGATCTGTTTCGAGTGCTTTCTGCACATAGTCAAGTGCTGCTTTAGATCCTCTTCCGGGGATGCTGCCGCAGTTGTGTTCGTACATGCCTTTCACGATGAGGGGCTGCACGACCTGCATAACCATCCAGTGTACGCACTGATCAGGCCAGAACTTTGGTATGGCGATTTTCCTTACTTTCTTGTGCGGCCCGTCCAGAATCATGACGTTGATGGACGGGCTTGGTGCATACCGCCTTTCTCCGACAAGCGAAACAAGCTCTGCGCTATGTCTTTCGATCTCATTCAGCGCATGTTTGACTGTCGGTCGCTCTCTTTTTCCTCTTGAAGCGTTTGTTATAGCCGCTCTCGCATTTCCATCGCAGGCGACTTCGCCAAATATATTGCCAACTCTTTTCGGCATTGTTATCCTCTTATTCCAATAGGGCTTTCGATGCGATTTACACCGTAGAGTCATCGTAGCTACTAACCCAATCTGCATAAGCTGTTCAGCATGTCTGGACATGCCGCTTTGCCATGACGGTTCAATATGCAGATATCCTCAACGCAAATCGCTTCTCGCTGAGGCTCCTCCTTTGACTGATTTCAGCGTATGGCTTTTTGCCATACACACCGAATAAACGACCATATGGGATCTTACTTTGTGAGTAAGAGGAGACGCGCCCCGTAGTTCCAGTTCGTCCTCGACGGAGCATAGTTCCAGTTCACATACCAAGGGCCATCATTGGAACCGTTGTTCCAGTTCCCGCCCAAGAAGGGAACACGCAAGCGCCAGTCGTTTACCCGTAAAGTTAAAAATTAACTTTGCAAAATTAACTGCCGAGCTACGGCAGGGGATTACGCCCCCGCACCCCCAAGGAGGAGTAACGAGGAGACGCGCCCCGAAGTGCCAGTACGCCCACGACGGAGCATAGCCCCAGTGCACAAACCAAAGGGCCATCAAGGGAACCGTTGTTCCAGCTCCCGCCCAAGAAGGGAACACGCAAGCGCGAGGCTTCCTCGGCATCCGGCTTCGCATTTCGCCAAACATAGTCGCACCAATATGTTGCAGAGGAAGCACCGACTTCATCTGCAATCAGCGAAGTTGCAAACGGTGCCGTTTCGTTGTAAAGTACAGACTTCACATATCCTTCAGCGTCAATGTTGCACTCTCCGATCTCGCGATAATCAGTCGTAACAGACATCGCATACTTAGTCGGATCATCGCAGAAGTAGTATTTCGGCGGATGCGTGCCGAGCTTCAGCAGCCCAAGCAGTCCCTGAAATACATGACCGTAAACATCCTGAATGCCACGATAACAGACAGAAGATTTTCCATCAGTACCGATGTAGCCGGATCCAACGAGGATGCCGTCTGCCTGACCAAGCAGGTTCTTGCTCGCCTTGGCGTATGCTCCTCGGCAAGCGCAACTGCGGCTCCGTCAAACTCAATCTTGCTGTTTCCATCACCCATGTCAGTGATTGCAGTAATCTTGCGACACCACGCAAGGTCATGCGCTCCGCTGCTGGTTTTACTGATAGTGACGGTACAATACTCTTTGTTGAAGTTTGCTGCCAGTGCGTTTGTCAGGACGACATAGTTTGCTGAGCCAGCATTCTGAACAGGGTAGCCACCATAATTATGCGAACTGATTCCATTGCCAATAGCAGCCTGCATATTGCGGTTTGCGAACTCGATCAGCATCATATCCGCAAGATCAGAAGCATGTGTCACATCGAGAATGGAACAGCCAGTATTGGCTGCCTTAGCCTGAAAGTTCTGGAGAGAAACCCGGTGAGCGGCACTGTTCCTCTTACGCTGCGGAGCTTTCCAGTTCCGTTATCGCTCTCGGCGGTGTTGTCATAAGCAGATGCCAGATAGACGGGGTACAGCACTTCAGGTACGTACTCATATCCCGGCAGTGGGCCATCTGCAAAGGCTCTGATCTCGCTGCCGTCAGCCAACTTCTTTCTAATGCGATAGTGCGCAGGTTTGCGCTTGAAGATGTCGCCGGAAGATCCGTCGCGAGCAAAGCGTTCCATCTGCGCTGCTGGCAATCACCTTTTTCTTCTCGATATCGTACCCAATGGTGTCTTTCATCCCAGCCATCAGGAACACGTCATCGAAGTCGCCAGCGGCAGGTTCTGGTTGAAACTGCCTTTGTGGGCGTTTGCAACCATTCCCTCAGCCTCATACAGCCTCGTGCAGACGGCAGAACTGTCAGCGGGTACAAGAACACCCCAGCGGTGAACAAGCAAGCCGGGGATGTATGCAGGCGCAATGAGACCATTCTCGTCAAGGACGACTGCGCCGCCGGCTTTATTTGTCGGGATTGCAACAGCGCCTGCTGCGTCCTTAGACAGCGCAGCTTCTCCGAATTTCACGCTCTGCACGGAAGAATCGGCCTTTCCCCTTGCTCACTGGTCGCAAAATCAGACACTTTCTTTTTGCTGCTGATCGGATTTCCGGTTCCATCAAACTGAGCAAGATATCCAGATGAGCCTTTATCCTGCTTGGTTGCAGAAGACTGTTCAAGCTCTTTGATGTTTGCCATAAACGAATCGTGGTCATAAGCGGTATACGCTCGATACACCATGGTGCCGGAGTCCCACGTCTTTGCAACAGTTCCATTAAATCCTCTGGTCAAACCGCTGATCTTGCTTCCAGACTTCGTGGTGTACAGAACAAGTTCTGCATCAGAATCCGTGCCGATAGTCAGAATATTCGGTGCGGCAGGCAACTTGGTGATGTCATCAACCGTAAGCTCCTTCGCATCAGCGGTAATCGAGGCAGAAAGAACAGCCGTGGGGCTGTTGTTGATGGCAGGGTACATCGTCATTTTTGCCATTTTCATTCATCCTTTCTTTAATTCGAGCATTCTATTCGAAATTCTGCCCATCCGAGCAGTAATGGGGTATCTGTTCTGTGAATGTAATCCCGTCTGCGCACATTACACAATGCACTGAACAAATTGTCCAGTGTCAGGAACGCAATAGTTTACAGTTCTATGGCTGTCAACCGCAATCGAATCATAGCTGCTATCTGCCGTTTTCCCTGAGTAGCTGGCGCGGATCCAGAATCGACACTCCGCATCCCTCTATCCACATCGCAATGGCCGTAGTCGTCGCTGTGCCAACTGACTTTGACTTCGAGCTAAATCCGTTTGCAGCATCCCCATAGAAAACGGTGTAAGTGACCTCTCCATCGCCATACGAGCCGACGGCTGCTTCCCAAGACAGAGTAAAAACTCCATCAGAATACGAAACTGATGGAGTACCTGATGACGTGAGCTGTGGACTGTTCGCTGTAAAATAAGTCGTCGCACTCCACTGTTCTGCACCGCAATACGTCGCAAGGACGAAATAACCTTTGCTTTCATCATAGGCAGGCGGCGTGATGACGACCGCTGTTCCAGTACCTTGGTAAACAACAGAATCTTCCGATCCGGCGAAAAGATAGTAGTAGACGCTTCCGACACCGCTGCTTCCTTTGCGGCTGCCCATGCGACAGTCACCTTTCTTCCAGTTTGGGAAACCTGCGGGCGCCCGGTTTTGTGAGCGTTGGAGTAGGCGTAGTGATGTAGGTCGTTTCGCCTGTGGCTTCCACACCGGAATAATAGGCTGTGACGGTGAATCCGTGCTGCATCGACCAGTCGGTAAATTGATTGTGTACGTCCTTGCAGTCCCGACATCGAAGGAAGATTCAAAGTACCCAGTCGCTTTATTTCCATAATGCAGCACATAGGTCACATTTCCTGTTCCGTATGCGCCAGATGCAGCCGACCAAGAAACAGTGAATTTGTTTCACTGATTGTAACAGTAGGCTTCGAGGGAGCAGTCAGGCTTGTTCTTTGCGGATTTATCCAGATCACATTACTGCTTTCGGAATGCCCCCCATACTCAGCGATAATTTTATACTGGCAAGAGGCATATCCAAGCGTACTGCAGCAATGGAAAGAGATGTCGCCGTTGTTGAGGCAAGAACCGTTCCATCTGAAGCGTTATAGAGTCTGTAAACAACAGAACCGCTTCCACCAGACGCAGACGATCCAGTCCATGATAGATTGACCGTTTGTCCTGACTGTGAAGCCTTAAAGTTTGACGGGGCTGTGAGCGTCACAGGATCGTAAAGGTAATGTAGAATACATTCCATCCTGCAAATGTTCCTGTATAGGTAAGGCACAAAAAGTCTTTCCATTCAGAGATACCGAGGATGTTACTGTTTCCGATCCGGAAGCTCCAACGATCTTTTTAGGTCGGAATAATCGCTGAAATAAGGAGCTGATGAAACAAAGTAGATCCCGTATGCGCTAGAGCCGGCAGAGCAAGATAAAGTTGCGCTTCGGTCGGTTATGGATATATCAAATGCCTCTTTGTAGTTGCTAGGGGCTTCCAGCCCTTCCCAAGAAAGCGCGAAGGAAGATGCAGCCGGTACGCGAACTGCTCCTTGGGTTTGCGACATGGCAACGCCGTTTACTTTGAAAGTTGCCAATCAAATCACCCCTTCGGTTTAAGCCAGATGCGTCCAGCTTTTGCTTCAGGCTGCGTCGGACTGTATACGATATCAGGGATTTGCGCAGATGCCATCGCCTTGATGATTTCTGTGACATTCAAATTGCCATACAGTACCGTCCAATCTTCGGAAATGTCAATCACATACTGAGCATCGTCGCGAGACTTCTTCCCGATGCCGATGGCAGTGCCTCCTCTGCGAAAGAACAAAAGGTACTGGGAAGTCGATACGGTAAAAATTCTCTCGACAGTCTTGAAAGCATCGCTGACAACAAACTTGACCTGATAGGTGCTTGTTGTCTCAACCGTTCCATCTCCAAATGTAAAACATGCCGGGGATCATACTTTCAATGCCGTTTTCCCACGTAGAATCTCCTACCTTCTGATACAGGCATTTGAGCGTGATGACATTTCTAGCTGTTCCATCAGACTTTGCACATGGGGAACTCGAAACCGCCGCTTCAGCCCGAATGTACGTTCCTTTGTTCGTTGGATGTTCCTCTGAATCGCAGCGATATGCCATTGCACCTAAAATTGCAGGCACAGCATATGGAAGTACATCAATCTGAAACAGAAATTCGTCCGACTCCCTGCCTCTGGAATCAACACATTTCGCAGTAAAGCCAGCTTTCCACTGCTGTCGATAGGATTTACAGTGCAATTCTTTTCTCTGCCCGAAGAAGCTGCTGCGCCGCCAAACACATACGACTGGATCGTGCTTCCATACGCTCCACTGCATGTTCCGATGGTCAACTTGATGCCAGAGATATTTTGTACGTACACCTCTCCCCAATCAGTTGGAACGCCATTTGAGATTCTTTCAGCCGCAACCCGCCGACAGAAGGCTTCACACTCGTGGGTACTTCAATCGTCACAGTAACCGTTGTAGACCCAACAGGCGTTCCATCCGCCTCATAGCCGTTTGTTGCAACAGTTGCCGTTCCAGACACTGAATTGGGGATCGCATTGCACCAATCGAGCGGAACGGATATGCTCACCGTCGTTCCTCCGAGCGGGATCCTTTTCGTCGTTTTGTACGTTCCGAAGGAGCAGATCACATCATGATAGAGCTCAGAAATCTCTGGATTACTTACAGAAATCTCAATTGTATTTCCAGCTTCAACCGAAGACGGAACTGATGTATCAGAGACAGCATATACATCTTTATAGTTGACTGTGATGGTCACGGCATTCATGAACGACTTGGCCGATCCAGTACAGTTCGCCTTGGTATGCAAAGTGAATGTTCCGCTGGCAAAAGCGGAGATATCCGCCCTCGAAAAATTCAGCGATCCCTCAAGTGTAATACGATTGCTTCCACCCATTGAGATCTCGTCTTCATCCGCATAGATACTCAGACCCTTCTATGGTCATTTCAATCATGCGCCAGTTCTGTGAGGAACTATATGCAGAAGCCGACATATCAAGCGTATAAGTAATGCTTGTAATCAACTTTTCGGAAGGAATAGCTTCTCCAGACAGCTCGATATCTCGTCCTGCTGTTCCTGCGCCATATCCTCCATAAGTTCCACGGTACGTTACACTGTATCTCGCCATTCCTCATCACTTCCATTTCAGACCGAGGCCATCTTCGGTCGTAACCCAGTCGAAGTAGCCATTTTCCTCTGTTCCAATCGAAAGCCGATCTGTGATTCTGGCCTCGGTAATATACATTCGGTTGTACTGGATAAATGCCACCTCATCGCTTCCCTGCATGAACGACATTTTTCGTTGGTAATCCGTGTTTTGAAATCGCTGTCTTTCCTACCGATGAGTAGACCAGCGGTGCTGAACTCGAAATACATCAAAACATCCGCTCTGAACTCGTCAAAGGCGGATGACTTATCATCTGTGTACTTTTGCGCTTCTGCGAATTTCAGAAGGAGGTTCTTTGCCGTCAAGTCGGCTGCCGCATCGAATTGTGCTTTAACATCGTCGGTATTAACTTTACCGGCCATATCTGCCGCATAGTCGGTTTGAGAAACCTTTGCAGAAATCTTCTCATCAACGAGGATGAACTTGCTATCATGGCTGGAAATACGCTTCGACATATTATCCAGTTCTGCGCGGCTGACAGTGCATTCTTCCCATCCCTTCAGCTCATCATATCTCTTGAGCGTTGGCGGAGAAGAAGCTGTGTCGAGCCACAAATCATCATCCGCCGGAGAAGACGGTGCTGAAGCAGAAATTGTGATCTGCTCATTTCCGAGGTAGCCGCTGATTCTCGGCTCTGTCTCTTTGACCGTGCCATCGCTGAACGAGATGATTTCATACGACCATAAGTACAGAGCATCACCAGAATCAGCAGGGAGCGAATCGTACCATTCCTTCGGCTGCTCCTCAACCGATGAAGACAGACCATACTTGCTGGCAATGGACGATACCCCTATGCCGGCACTTCCGTCAGTTCCTTTAATGCCAATGACAACGGGTTCACTTTTGCTGCTTGTACCATTGGTGTAAGTAATCAGCTCGTAGTTCCAGAGGTATGGCTTTTCTTTAGTCATCGTCTGCATTTCAGTTGACCAACCATCGGAATCAGTTGAAACGCCGCTGGACAACTCGGAGGCGAGGTAGTATTCCGTAATACTCTCAACCCCACGAATGGTTTCAAGCTCATTTTTCAGCTCTTGGCTGAGATTGTTCTTTCCTACTGTTCCAGCACCAAGTACAACTCCGTTGAATCAATGGCGCTTTGCCAAGTTTTTCCGCCATCGGTCGTATACCCGATTCCGTAATGTTTTCCGTCATACAGTCCTATGCGGATTTGGCGGCTTTGTGAGCTGTCCGCTTCATCATAGATGAAAATAGCCTGAGCATCCCAATAGAAGCTGTTAGAGCCAAGTATGCGGATAAAGAGGCATTGAGGACTCCTGTATTCAGAACAGAAGCTGTAATGCCCTCTCCTGTCAATGCAGTTGTCCATTCAAACTTGTCTCCAACCTTCTTCTTAGAAATCAGGATTCCGCCGCCGGTCAGCTTGACTGCCGAGTTTCCATCGGGTGCTGTGAAAATAAGTGAGCCGTCAGTCGGATCGGTGTCGATATTTGTTCCTGTGCTGAGAATGCGAGTCACCATAGTATTCAAGATTCCATTGTACAGATCGGGGATTCTTGGCAGCAATGCCAGCTCCAATGGAGATAGAATCTTTCTGCTTTTCAAGTTCAGATGCCGAGGTCGCCTGCATATCTGTGATATTCGACGAAGCAGAACCGATTTTGATTTGCGTATCGGCCGGATTGAGCAGATTTCGTTGGATAGAGACCACCCTTGCCGAAACATGGCGCGTATCATCAAGAATGACCGTCGCATAATCGCCAAGGCGGATTGCTTCTCCCGCATATCCTTTGATACGTTCAATATCCCTGACGAGTTGCAGAAACCGATACGGACGGCTGCTTTCGGATCTGAAGCTCCGCCCATGTCAGACGCAGGAGTTCTTCTGGATCTGTGCAATCATCGAACTTGATAACCTTCGTCCTTGGTTTTCCATTTCTGCCAACAGTGGCCGTTGCCTCTACGTCCTCGACGTAGCCTTGGCCGCCGGCTTATCACACGGATCTCCGTCGGCAACAGCCCATACAACATTCTCAAAGTTTATCCTTCTGCCGTAGGTGGGATCTCCAGAAGAAGATACGCCAACCTCCTCCCCTTGCCCAGCCCATACAAGGCTGTACAGGTCTGACTGTCATCAATGCTGACTTTCAGTCCATCGACATTCTTGCCAACCTCAAATCGGAGTCCAGCATCCCTGCCAATGTTAGAAAGAACATCAACGTATCTGCCGGAAATGCCATCGTCTGTCAGCTCAACTCTGAAACGGAAATAGCATCCATACGTTTCCTGAATCTCGCAAAGCGATTTCCAGACACTCTGATAGTAAAACGAGTTCGTCGCAATCTCGGTCGCTTCGGCAATCCCAAGATGCCATTCTGTCCCAGCGAGAGCCACATTGACTGCCGCTCCAGCTTGACAATTTGACGGCCGCTTATCTTCAATCACAACATCCTCAAGTTCAGCAATGGCTGCATATCCGCAGTGAAGCTGATCTCCGACTGGATTACATCTTCAACAGGCTTATGTATGCAGAACAAGATAAACTGGTTATCGCAGTCGTAGTACCCAACATACATTCGCTCTGCGATAATCTTTCCGCTGTCAACAGGCAAAGAAGCCTCAAGGTACATCTCGTCTTCGTAGTGAATAGCTTTGATGCGTCATCGCGAGTAAACGCATACGACTCATCCGCATTGAAAAAGATCAAAATCGCCATCAATCAAAGCCATCTCCTTCCAATGCACTACACCGCCGTCAGGGGCCTGTAATGATATGACTGCCTGCTCGAAAATCAGGGAATCTGCTCGCAGGCGTTACAGCAGCCGATATACCTTCGTGATAGACCATCAGCGTTTCAAAATCGACGATGAGCGTGCCGTTTTTGAATGTACCGGGGACTTTGATGCGTTTCACTCCATCAATGACCCATTCAGGATCTTGTAACTCCGACGAAACAGCGTGTTCAATCCAAACAAAAGGTTCGCCGCTGCCTCCGAGTGTGAATTTCGTTCCAACACCTGCGCTATGCGCCTCAACATCAACGAAAAATGGATTCCAAGCTGTAAAGGTGAGCTCGATGGGTTCCCACCAATTTCGGATAGAATACTGCTGAAATCCGTCATCAATACTTCTATCTCTCCATCGACACAATACAGGCTCATAGGAGCAGGTTCAGAAGTTTCAGCCCAAGCGCGGAGTTTTCGGGCATTCTCAGATCGGCTCTTTTCTCTAGCGGCAACTCGATAGTAACGACAATCTGCCTCGCGCCATTTCTGCTGTCCACGAAGAAAGAGCCGGATTTCTTGACTCTCGAAAAGTGGTGCTTTCAATGGCCGCCGAGCCGATACTGATATCAAGAATTTGGGCGTTCGGAACAGCCTGCGCAAGCCATCTTCCAGCAAAGCAGATGGAGTCCTTAAACGTGGCCTGAGATGTCGAAACAAGATTATACTTGGCAAGGTTAAATCTCGTACTCACGTTCCACTCCTCCTTCTTTTATCTGTTACTTTGTTTGCTTGCTTTTCCGAAATCTTCGGTTCAAGAATTGTTGCTACTTTTTCGCCGTCGCAATTAAGAGACATTTCAGGCGCCTCTCTCCAAACGGCTTTGGCAAGTTTATCATAGTCAATTTTCTCCGCCGCCGTTTCTGTCATCTGGGCTGAGTCCCCCGTCATTTCAACAACTGTCGCTCGTTCAGCGACAACGGACTTCATTCGGGAGGAAAGATCAACGCTTGTGGCCTTGTCCGCCAGTTTTCCGGATGCCTGTTCGACCTGCTTGGTCGTTCCAAGCAGGCCACTGACAACCCGAGTCCCATGTTTTTGCCGATTACATCTCGCATAACGCGAGACGGGGAATGGATTCCGAGAAGCGCCTTGAAGCCAGAAACCATGTCAGCCGCAAATCCAGAAATCTTTTTCCGATCCAGCCTGTCGAGGGAACTGATGCCGTTCCACAAGCCCTGCACAATGTTTTTGCCGATGTTGAAGAAGCTGTTTACAATATCCCTGCTTCTCCCTTCAAGGCGTTCATTACAAAGCGACATGGCATTTTTTCGCCACACCAACCGCGCCAGACAGTCCACTCGCAATTTTGCTTACAACCGTGCTTCCGAGGTTGATCCAGTTGAACGCCTGAAGCGTATCAACAACAGCACTGATGATCTTGGGAATATTGGCAATCAGCGTAGGAATTGCTTGAATCAGTCCTTTGATGAGCATACCGATCAGTTCAATTCCTGCTTTTACGATTTTGGGCGCATTATCGTTGATGACATTCGCAATGTTCGAGACAATGGTAGGTACATTCTCAATGATGGTGGGAATGCTATCAATCAGTCCCTTTGCAAGAGCTTTCGCCAGTGCGATTGCTCCATCGACGATTTTTCCGCGTTGTCTCTGACTGAACCAGTAATCTTTACGACAGCCTCAAGTCCAGTCTTCAGCAAGGTCGGGAAATTCTGTTCAATGAATCTTCCGAGATTCACCATCAGGCTCTGTGCGGTACTTGCCAGCTTCGGAATTGCAGAAGTGATACCTTCAGCAATTTTCGGTACAATGCTCTTTGCCGCCTGAACGACATTAGGCATTGCCTGCGCAAGCCCACTCGCGAGTGAAGAAATCAAAGCAGCTCCGGCAGTGAGTTGCGGTGCTGCACTTACAAAAGCTGAGACAATTTGAACAACGCAAGCATTTGCCGACGCAATCAGTTGAGGCAGCGCATTGGCAATCCCAATGCCGAGATTCGACAGCAATGACAATCCTGCCTGAATGAAGCTCGGCGCCACACTCAAAATTCCTTGAACCAGTGTCAATCCAATCGCCACGACAGCAGCAGCGATTGCAGGTGCATTGCTCTGAAGGCCGATGATAAAGGACTGGATGAGCTGTGTTGCGAGCTGAACAACCTTTCGGGACGACTGCTGCAATCTGTGCAACAAGCTGAGCAAGGACACTTCCGGACAGCAGCGACGAGACCGTTCAAGCCTCCTTCAGTCAGGGCTTTGGAGAGCGATTCAACCATGCCGTTCCAGCCTGAGTCGCTTCTCTCATCGGAGCAGTCAAATTTTCATAGACTGCAATGCCCAATCCTTCGTTTGCAGATTTGAAAATGGCGATATCACCTTTCAGGTTATCCAGCATGGTATTCGCCATATCTTCAGCCGCATTTTTGCTGTTGACCATTGATTGGGTCAGTTTGTCAAAGTCCTCATCGCTGGCTTCGACGATTGCAAGCAGGCCAGACATAGCCTCCTGACCGCCAAGCATAGGCAGCGTATGCAGTTTTCTGTTCTTCGGTAAGACCAGAAAAGCCCTTGCGCATTTGCCCCATCACATCAGAAAGCGGGAGACATTTTGCCCTTTAGAGTCAGTCAGCGAGATATTGAGGGCTTCCATCGCCGCACTGGAGTCTTTTAGTCGGCTGCGCAAGCCGAGTCAGAATAGAGCGCAACGCAGTACCTGCTTGGCTGCTTTAATGCCGCTGTTCGCCATTAAACCAACGGCAACAGCAGTATCTTCGATACTATAATTCAACGCGCCAGCCAGCGGAGCAACGTACTTGAAGGTTTCGCCCATCATTCCAACATTGGTATTGGAAGTCGAGGCGGCCTTTGCGAGAACATCCGCAAAATGCCCAGATTCATTTGCGGACATACCGAATGCCGTCATGGCATCGGTTACAATATCAGAAACCGCTCCAAGCGATTCTCCTGATGCAGCAGCAAGGTTCATAACGCCAGCGAGGCCATCGGTCATCTGCTTGGCATCCCAGCCTGCCATTGCCATATACTTCAGGGCTTCGGCGAGACTCAGAGGCCGAAAACTTTGTTTCGCTCTCCCATCTCCTTGGCCTTATCAATCAGGCTTTGGATCATCGCCGGTCGTCACCCGAAATAGCTGCAACTTCGGACATGGCAGCTTCAAAGTCAGAACCAACCTTGATGGCATATCCGCCAGCCGCAGACAGCGCGGCTCCTACGGCCGCAAAGCCTTTCGCGGCAATACCGCCAAGGTTTTTCAGTCCTGATTCAAGACCGCTGGAGTCCAGTTTGTGTATCATATGAATAGAGCCGTCCGCCATGCGATTCACACTCCTTACAGTGGCAACTCGCACGGCTCAACGGCTCAATGTGCTTTTATTTTTTCTGCTGTTCGCCGTCTCGGACGATCAGCTCAAATTCTGTACCGCACCCTCTGGTGCATTTTCAGCCAAATGCCAGAAGCATTGGCTGTATTATCGAAAAGTACGGTCTTGCTTCCGCACTTCGGACACTTAGCCCATATTTTTCGCAAAAACAGGCTTCGGAATCACCATCCGCTTCCTCCTGAAAAGCATTTCCGGCAAGAGCGATGCGCTTCGTTGCTGAGTATGGACGGAAGCGCATATTTTTGCCTTCAAACGAGCAAGTCTTGCCCTTTCCTTCTTGTCATTGATTGCAGACAAATCCACAGTTCGGTAGCCTGCAATCTCGCAGAACGCGCAGTTATGAAGCGACGCAAAAGGGCCTGAAATTTCCACCAATGGAGGGAAGCTGTACTCAAATCAATTCCATACTGCTCCGCAAAGGCAGAGTAAATTCGACCTGCATCAACCTCATAGTCGTAAGCTCGATCTCTCGCTTTCCGTTCGACCACTCCTTCTGCCGACTTATCTACATCACATTCAGAGTGTTTATCAACATTTCCACAGGAAAAGAACCACAGGATTGCGTCTACCGCTGCCAAAGCATCTTCCGGCGGCTGCCCTATGAAATATAGTTCAAGAGCATTTTCCACCTTTTCATCGTCGCTGAGATTCTGATCGAACACCATCAGTTCAAACATAATTCCGATTCGGAAATCTGTTCTAATAGAAAACGCCCTGCCGTTGACTTCAACCGTCTCAGGCAGGGTGTCGATCAGAATATTCGGCTTATCAACGCTTGGCAGCACGGCGTTCGGCTCGATTCGGAGAATACTTGTTGACGATGTGCTTGGTATTCGACATGGTGTAATCCGTCTGTGCCTTGGCAAAGTCGATAAAGCTCTCGTAGACTTCATGGGCAACATTGATGTTCTGCGTTTTGCCGCCAGTCAGCTTTTCGTATGTTCCCTCGCCGAAAAGAGAGTCAAACAGGTGTTCAAACATCGCGCAGTAGTTCTGAATAAACACATAATTGGGAACGTCCTTCTTCATGGCCTTTTCCTCGTTGTCCAAGGCCACGTAAGCATCGTTATACCTCTTGGCATCTGTCACATCTGCAAGATCAAGCTCCAGCTCAATGTCGTTGTATTTCCAAACAGTCAGATTCTGGCTCATAGGCTCATCCTCTCCTTCGAGTTATTCTTCGTAAATGATAGTCAGACCATAGGCTTTTGCCGTCTCATGCTCGATTCTGCACCCACGGGCATTTTCCCATCCTTTGCAGAAGTAAGCAGCATGACACAAAGACATGTTTTCAAGCGACTTTGCGAGAAAACACAAGGGAATGTTTTCAACGCCTCGTTTCTTCATGGCTTCCGGGGAATACCATTCATCGGTGAACAGTGTGTTAATGACTTCATAGCCGCGCTCTTTGAGCGCAGCGATAGCACGATCACGGGTAGCAATGATTTCTTCATCGCTCTTTCCGTTCATCGGCTGGGACAGCATTGCCTTCTATCATGCCCCGGCACCTCCGATGCAGATATTCCCGATCTTGTTATAAGTATCAAGATACAGCTCATCCTTGTCGCCATTGTAAGTGGCTTCAAAGAGGAATTCATCCTGAGTCAGCCCAATCAGAATCGCCTTGTAATTCTGAAGGGTTTTGCATTGCCAGACGACAGCAACATCTGCCACATCAATAGGTTTATGATGATACTGAGCAAGGAAGTCGGCAACCGCTTTCTTCGCTGCACAGATAAACGCATCAGTACTCATGGTACGCCTCCTTCAGATCAGACGGATGCCGAAGTGAACGTCTTTGTCTCAACGTCAAACGTTCCGTTCTCGACATCAGTGACGGCCGCCATCTTGCCGCTGATAACGAGCGCATCGGTTCCATCTCCCTTGGAATCAGGGATAATCGCATACTTGCGTCGCTTGGCCTTAAAGGATTTTCCAGAGCCTCCATCAGCAGGTTCCCAGAGATTCACATTCGTGATAGTCACCTGCGCATCGGTTCCAACAAGCTCTCGGTCAGTGACATCCATGATCTTCTTGATACACGGATCTTGAGAATAGGTATCGGCGGTATATGCAATAGACGGCGCATAACCGACAACATCTGTGGCTTCGGTCGCCATGTTGACGTACTGTCGGCTATACTCCTTTGCATTTTTATTTTCGACGAGACTGGTGAAGCCGTCGCCCATGAGACGGTTATCTTCTTTACTGTCGATTCCACAATCCATGTACGTTGCAAATTGATTGCGCTGTACGAGCTTATTTGCATCAGCCATAATTTCATCTCTCGTTTTGTAGGTCAGATTGAAGATTGCCTGATAATCCCTTGTGCCGTCATCATAAGACGCAGCAATGCTTGATGAGTTACCATCTCAAGTTTCTGCACCTCTCGGTTCTCACCAAGGTCAGGTAAATCATTGCTTTGCAGCCAGTCATCAAGACCGCAAAGGCAGGCAATGGCATCAAACATTTCATTCTTCGTCACTGCCAATAATGCGGACATATACAGAAAACGGCCAGACAACAACCCTTGTTCCGTCAATATATTTCTTTTTCGCTGGCATTGCCTGCGAGCGGCTGAATCGCCATAGACATCATGAGGTCTTTTTCAAGATCTTCAGTCTTGATTTCTTCAACCGGCTTATCGGGCCATTTATTCAGATGTTCTTTTGACAGCACGAGCAACCACAACGATCTCGCTGCTCATTTCGCTCCTCCGATTATCGAGTTCACACCTTTCACCCAAGACGACTTCTTCTCCGCTTTGGCCGACTCAAACCATTGCGCACAAGCCTTTGGGTGTTTGGCTTTGGAAAAATGAAGATGGATTCTATAGTAGCAAGCTCTAGCATACGGCGCATTATAAACGATATCTCCGTTTCCAAGAACAGTTCCCCTCTGGCCTGACAGAAAAAGATTGCCTGTATTCATCGGGACATACGGAGTGCAGTCTTTCAGCACCTCATTGTCGAGATACTTCTGCGCCTGTTGAAACTTCGGATCAAATCTGGCAACTGTGTATGGGATGTTCATTTCAAGCCGAAAGTTTGCACTGATTTTCACTGCGCAGCTACCTTCCATCCCACATGCGTTTGTTTCCTGCGAGATTCCGTTTCACACGGACAATCCTGTGCGCATGAGACGCATAGATACCAAAGAGGCGAACGTCGCCCTCGGCAATATAGTCCTTTCCATCATCTCGGAGCGTCCAGAATCCAGTATGGTCGAGCTTGTCGTCCCACTCATACCTGTCGAGGAACCGGCGACCATCTGAGGCAATTGTTCCTTTGTCGAAGATATGAGCAATGGCGTAATCGTCTGGGGCACTGATTCCATTTACAGCACGGTGTTCGTGAAAATACACGTCAGAGAGCAGCGTCGCCTGATACTTCGGTTTTCCATCATCGCCTTTTCCGACATAGTTGAATATCGTAACCACATGCGGCAGCACACGACTAGAAGCCATAGGGTTCAACCAGCCCTTCATACACCCATCTGCTCTTGATTGCCCCAATGGACTTGAGCAAAGAAACGGTGATGGGCGAGACAGGCAACCCGTTAAAACTGTACTGTCCGCTCATCGCCGCTTTTGAGAACGAGAGGTGGTAATGGTGTAATCATCAAGATGTTCGGAGGTCGAAGACATGGATGAGGCTGCCTGTCCAGTGATTGCATCAATGCCTCCCTCGGCGTTGAGAAGCTCCACCTCATAGGCAATGGCTTTCTTGAAGCGGGATCCTTCCATGTATATACCGAGGTCTACCCAACCGCAAATGGCATCAACAATGTCCGAAGCCGCTTCAGCGAGTCTGTCAAAGTCTTCCTCTCTGATCTTGCTCCCCGCGAAACTCTTTCGAGTAATAGGCATAATCAATGTAGGCCATTTCGATCACCTCTCTTGATTTGGCCTTATTTGGTCTTGGTAGCTTTTTTCTCAGTGGTGGAAGAATTGGTTTCTTCTGTGCCGTTGGAAGATGTCAGAGTATCATACGCTGATTTGAGCGTGGTGTACTCGTCTCTTTCCAACTGAAGCTGCGCATTGGCTTCAGAAAGAGCCTCTTTGAGCTTCTGATTTTCGGTCTTCAAGCTCGCCGAGGCGCAGCTTATAGTCTTCAAGGGTTACAGGCCTGCCATGAATACGAACGGTTCCGTCATCATTAAGAACGGAGTACCCCAATGCGAGGTACTCCTTCTCTTTGAAGTCAGGAACCATATACTCACAGTTGCCTTTGCAAACTCTGATAAGTTCCATCTTTCAACTCTCCTTCTTACGCGCCAGTCTCGCAGTGGAACTTGAGGCCATGCACCTTCTGGTTGAGAATGAAGACATCTTCATAGCTCTCCTCGAAGTAAACCCACTTGTTCTTGCTGCCGGCAGACGGCGGATCGAGGCGAGCAGCAGAGTAGCTGACTTGGGGGTAATAACAGCGTTCGGATCAACCAGCAGCATGTTGATCTGCTTGGCAGAAACGCCCTTCTTCCAACCCCTCGGAGAAATCGTAGGCAGTCTGCATCAGTTCAGACGGGACTTCCCTCGATAATAACGTTGTCGATGGCGTTGACATCACGAGTAACACGGCCTCCGAAATTGGAAATGCTGATCTGGCGGTCGATGGCGCGAGCATTGCGAATCAGCTTGGCGACCGTCGGGGTAACATACAGGATTCGACCAGTCGGAGTGACTCGATGTTCCGGACTGATCGACAAACATATCGTCGATGGTGTCCAGAATGTTGTCAACGCTCAGCGCGGTCGTGATCGCCGTCTGGCTCAGCCCCTTCCAGTCGGCGTACAGCTTGCTGATGCAGTAGGCATCCATTTCAGGGAACTTCTGTTCGTTGTTGTAGACAGAAACAATGTTGTTCAGCGTGAGGACTGCATTGGTCTGGTCGATGTCCTTCTCGTGAACAAGAGTTTCCCAGCTACGCTGGCGAGAGAGAGTCTTCGCTTCCCAATCGTTCTCATGGTGACGAGATGAAGCCAGTCGCATCGCGGTTGGAATCAACGCGACCAGTAACACTGATATGCGGGATCTCGATGGTCTTGCCGTTCACCCACTTGTAGCGTCCATTGTTCGGGGTAGCATACAAACGACCGTAATGCAGAGCATACGGATATGCCTGATCGAGCATCTGGGCATATTCAGTGCAGTAGTTAATAGCTCCAGCCATTGTTTTTTCACTCCTTATTCATTGTCAAAGCCACGCACCCGATTGATGAACAGACCGGACAGCGGGTTCTGCTTCGGGTTGGAAACCTGTCCGCCTTTGTCGCCCTGATGGTTCATAGGATGCGTGAACGTCGGGAAATTGGGTTTCTGTTCAGGGTCGTCTCCCTGATCTTTCTCCTCCACAAAAACGCCCGGATCGGTCTTCTTGAGGTTGTCGATATAGCCTTCAGCACCGAGGAACTTGCCGCCGTCGAGCTTATAGCCCTTGGACTTGAAATCTTCCTTGACAGCCTTTTCAACAAGGGCAGAAGAAAACTTCACGCCAGCAAAGAAGCCATCCGCCGCGTGGTCATAGCTTGATCGGAAAGTTTCTGATTCAGGGCAGCAACTTCAGCGGTATGAGCCGTCTGCATCTCGTTGATCTGATTCTGAAGTGCTTCGTTGTCGCCAGCAGTCTTCTTCAGTTCCTCGATGCTGCCATTGAGCTGGTGATCTGGTTCTTGAGCCCATCGTTCTCCGTTTGAGCCTGCGTAAGCAGCTCCTTGGTGCGGTTGTGGGCTTCAACGTCCTTGCCGTTTTCATCCATGATCTTGTCGATGGTTTCTTTATCCAATCCGAGATCTTTGAGGAAATCGCGTTTCATGCTGTTGTTCTTCCTTTCGATTACGATTTTTTCCGAGGGTGTCGCCTCTGCGGAGTTCGGAACGCTCCGCATCGCCGTCAGTTCTTTACGTCACCCGACGGCAGCAATGACAAAGGGCGGCAGAGTTACTTCCCCGTCGCCTTAGATTTTCTGTTAGCCCATACAGTCTTTGAGCTTGTGCTGCGACTCCATCCAGCCGAATACTCACGCAATGTGTCTCGTTGCAGATTATGCTCTCACAAATGTTTTGAGCTTTGCTTCCCTCGCTTTGAGCTTTACGGAGGCTCTTGAGAAGTCGGCCTTGAGTTGTGCAACAAGCTCATCACTATCGGCAGAAGCCATTGCTGCGTCAAGTGTTGAACACTCACGTTTGGCTTGCCGGATCTGACGCTCATACCCGCGTTGAATCTGACCGAGTTCATACTGATCGTCGTTGTTCTTGCCAGAATCGGCAGCGGGATCACGAGAGAAGGACGGAGTGGAAAAACCGAGGATGTACGGATAGAACGAATGATAACAGTTCCACCCGCACAGGCCATCGCCACTGCCATAACCAGTCTCAGCGTAGAAATCACCATACCCTTTCGTCTTTCCCGATATACTAAAATCCTTCCCTGCCAAACGGCATGGGTAGGACGTGCGCCAGCATGACTGGTTGTTTCTACCAAATCAGTTTCAAGCTCGGTCATCCGTGCCAGTTGAAGTTCGGCAGTAGTCTGATTGCACCCAGTCATGATCGCTCGTCGAGTAGCAGATTCAAGCCGCTCAATATGCCCAGTCGGATAAGCCACAGATTCCATTCCTTGAGAGGCAAGCCTGTTTATTGCCCTTCTGATAGCCTGATCCGGTGAATATGCGCCGCTCCCACTATGTATCTAGGCTTGATCGAGCGAGTTTTCAAACGCTTTACTGGCCGTCTTGGCCGTAGTCCCAGTGAAGTTCTTCATCAGCCCCTGCGTTTTCCGAACTCCTGCAAGAATGCTTCTTGAAGTGCAGGCGATGCTGTCAATGGAACAGGCGACAGACCAGCCGCCTTATATAGCGCATCATCCGATGCCAAAGCGTGACTGCAAGCCTCTTTGACAGCCGCTTTCAGCTCTCTATCAGACATGTTGGTCAGCTTTTTAAGCTGTTTTGCGATCTGGTCTTCCATCATGCCCATTTCCCGCAGCTTCCTGATTTGCCAATCAGACGTTTCCGATACGCCACCCATTTTCACAATGCGTTTTGCAAGGTCTGCCATAATGTCCTGTTCGAGCTGAGACCACAGCTTAACCATCGGCTCTGCAACTCCGGCCAAATAAGAGGGAGTAAAGCATTGCGCTCACCCCTGCGATTGAAGAACATCCGATTAAATAACCATAGCAGTCTGTTTTCGTTTCTCCTCCAGTGGTAGAAGAACCACCACCGAACATACAACCGTCCCGACTAAAGAACCCTACGTCATCGAAAATTTTTCTGAACATGAGTCACCTCAATACATGTACAAGATGTTCACCTTGGCACTCGTCTTGAAGATAAGCGACTCAATGTCGATCATGCCAATCGCAGTTTCAAAGATGCCCGTGCTTGGCAGCACAACCGTGTTGCCATTGAGCGTAAACTCAACTCCGGGGCGCCGCTGATAGCGATCTTGGAAACCACAAAACCAGTAGCCAGAATCGGTTTGCGAATCAAGTCTGCTTTTCTTTTTGAATTCAACGATCATATCTGTCCCAGCAGCCGCAGTGCCATAAAACTGCCAAATCTTCCTTTAGCCATTAGCTTTCACCTCGTTTTCTTTTCCAAAGTTCATGATTTCGTCATCAGTCTGTTCCTCAGACTTCATGTCAGCAATGAACGCCCGTGCAGTTTCCTCTGTCTCTCCGTACCACTTCTCTGTACTCCCAAGGTGCCATAAGACCGTCTCTAACATCTTCGCGATCAGTCATTCGCTCGGTGTCAGCGTCGATGATAACAGAATCATCCCAAACACAGTTCATCGTATATGAGCCAGTTGGCGCCAAATTATACAGTGTCATCAGCTCGTCGATCGCCGCTGCCAGATGCTCAAGCGCCCGTTGGAAAGCCTCGTTGAATCTTTTTGTGACGGTCGCATACGTCCTCTGCTTGGTGATCTTCAGCTCATAAGCTGTTCGAGCTGTATCATCGTGCGGATCGCTGAATGTGCCTCTGGATAACCCAGTCTTGTCTTCGATCTTTCGCAGATGCTCATTCAGGCCACGAATGTAGCTCTCATCACGGATCACAGGCGAGTAGATCTTGAACAGGTTGTCTCCGGCCTGCTTCGGGTCAATGTAGTTCACTCGATACAGGCGTTCCTTTCCTTCCGGAAGAACCGGTCTTCCTGCGAGATCAGAAGCAAACATATCCTCATTGGCATCAATTGCTGCTTCGGTCGCCTCATACTCCCACACAAAGCGTTGATATACTGCCTATCGGCCTGTTCAATAATCCCAATGGATGTTGAGTATACCGACACACCAATAGGTGAGCGAGGATCAACCTTGTTGCCAATCGGGATCGACATGTACGAAAAAAGCGGCTCTGTCAGGCCGCTGATTGTAACCTCTGGGTCAATAGACGACCACTCAGGAACGGCTTCAAGTCCGACTTCTCTGCCATAATCGCCTGTCGCATATCCAGCAAATACCCTGTTGATGATCTTATACTCGCCGTCTCTAAGCTGATGATACTCGACTTTGTGAAACACCTGAGACTCAACAACCTTGTACACAACGAACATGCAGGCGGTGATGTTGCCATTTGAATCAAACTCAACAGGGTAGAAAGCATCGGCCTGCACAACATCAATAGCAATCTTTTGCCTTGAATCGACATACGGCTTGAAGATGATGCCGCCCATTGCGCAAGCATATTCAACGTTGGTGTCGGCTTTCTCCATGAAGCGTCCGATCACCTCATTGATTGCATCGGCTCTCTGAGAACCAACAACCTCTACGGATGCCTCGACAGTCACCGTGGTAGCCATTTCGCTGGCAATGGAAGATGGCAACCCAAGCGACACAGGATTCCTTGCCAGCCAAGGAGCAATGCCTCTGTACAGCTCACACCAGCTTCTGATTGCGCTTACCATGTCAGTAGTGAGCGGGTTGACGAGTCCCATAGCCGAGTAAACATCCTTCTGCTCCATTCCAACCACCCCTTTATGAATGATTTTGCTCTTCAAACAACCTTACTCACCACCAATTCCACGCGCAACACGCTTGTCTTTTATCGCTGTCGATACGAAATACCGAAGTGCATCCATAGAGTGGTCGGCAACCTTGATCGGCTGCTCTATGCCTTTTTCTCCTGCCTTTTCGTCCCAAGAATATGTTCCGAACTCAGCAATCGTGTTCGTGCAATCCTCATGGACTCTGAGCATCCCTTCTTCAGCATATTTGAGGTTTTGCGGATGCCATTGATGACATCATTGTCTGCTTCGATAATCCTGTAACCCCTGTTTCGAGTTCCACACGAAATGACAGTGCAGATGGGTCAATGATGATTGCTTTGGGCATTACCTTCCATGCGGAGACAAACTCATCCATATCATCGGCATACTGACCGTCCGTTTTCTGCATTTCCTTGTGTCCGTCATAGTAATATTCCTTCTCAAGCCACGCTGTCTGCCCATCATCATAGATATCAAGGAACACGCAGGCATTTGCCGTGCCATAGTCAACCGCGATATACCGTTGGCAGAGCAGCCTTTTCTCCTCAGTCAGATGTTCGCTGTACTCGCAAACCTTCCCGAACATGCTGTAAATAAGCCCCTCTGCCATAACCCATTTACCGAGGATGTACCGCTCATAGAACACGCCATCAAACTGCTGCATGTACCTGCGTTTGACCTTATCGCTCAAGGACAAATTGTCGTCCATTCTGAACTGTAGGACATAATAGCCTTTCTCGTCAGCCTTATCAATCATTTCGGCTTTCAGCCAGTGGAACGGCGATCCGGGGTTGCAGTTCATAAAGATTCGGGCATCTTCCAGTGAGCAACGGCCTCATCATCTGTTCAATGAACGACTTTGGCATCAGTGCCGCCTCGTCGGCAAAAAGCTCCGCCGGCCGTCATACCCTGAAGCACATCCTGTGCCGCTTCTGAGCTTGCGCCGAACAGGTAGAACGTGTTCGTTCCGACTGTGATGTAGTTGCCGCCTCGATTATAGCGATAGCTCCAGCCAAACGCAGCGATGATTCGGAGCATTGGATTCACGACATTTCGTTTCAGAGCCGAGATCGTTTTGCCTGCTACGATGAAATCGGTGTTCTCGAATGTGTTCATTGAAAACATCAAAAAAGAACAGATCATGGCGATGGTCTTTCCAGATCGAATTGAACCATCGGCAATAATCATACTCTTATCTGCGTTGGCTTTTGCTTTATACCAGAAAAGAAGCTGCTTCTGTTTTCGAGAAACGGCTTGAATCTGAATGCCGCTCGCCTACGACCCGTTTTTTCTTCTCCATCGCAGGCATCATCCTCGCTCACCTCCTCAGACTCAATTTCGTCATACAGCTCGTCAATTTGTTCGTTTGTGGATTTACAGCCTCAAGGAACTCCTTAATGGCTTCAGTCTTTTCATCGCCCTGAGCGCCGGAAATCTGATATCTGAGGCACTCCATCTGATAATCTAATTTCTTCTGCTCAAGCTCTAGCTTTTTCCGCTCATTTTCCGCTTTCAGCAAATCAAGCTCAGTCTTCTTGAGTTCGATATCAGCACTGACAGGATGGTCTTTCCACTTCTTTGGATCTCTATTCTTGAGGTAAAAGATGATCGCGGTGTTGTCGCCGTTCAGAGCGTTTGAGTACAACCTTCCCTCAACTGCAAAGGTCGGCCATCTCGCGGTTTGTCTGTAAAACTTTCTCGATCTCAGCATAGTTTTTCCTCCACGTCCTGAAAGTTCGATCTGTTATGCCGATTTTTTCGGCAATCTCTTTGAAGGTCAGGCCGTTTCTGGCCCATCCAGAAATAATGGCAAGGCCGCTGTTGCTGACCCATTCATCAGCACTCTTGCCTTTTCCAATGTAGTCAGCCGCAAGCCTTTCCTTCTTTGCCTTTGCTTTCGGCTTCCTGCTGCCCTTTCCGGTTTTTTTAGGGGCGGAAGAAGCGGAAATCTGTGTCTTACCGCCCAAGCAATCAAATCCTTTCCATATATACTAAAAATAGGTCATTTAAGCCCTTGAGAGCTTCCATGACCTATTCCGAATATATTTTGTTTCTTGCCTATTTGCTGCCGTAGAAATGCAAAGAACCGCTGTGCCGGCTTCTATTTCAGAACCAATGTCATGTCCCAAACTCTTATAGAAATCCGGGTACATGATGCACTAATACGCCATACTCATTTTGTTCTGTTGCTCCTTGGGATTCCTCTGCGAAAGCCTTTGGCTATCCGCAGGGCTTCCTTTGATCCTTCCTCCCGAAACAAGCTCTCTGACGATTTCACTCTTTCTTTTCATTCGAGCCTCCCATGCCAGATGAGAACTTCTCAAGATTCAGGTACATCTTCTTCCATTGGTCACGTTCCTGAACAAGCTGTTCAATCTGGCGGTTAAGCCACTGGCATTTATCCTCCCATTCCTGAATCTGAGTCGGATCAAGCACTCTGGTGCTATATGTCCCCTCAAGTGCCTTGATTTCCTTTTTCAGACACCTTTCCAGATGCAATCCGCTTCTCATCATGGTTTGTCCAGTCCCCATAATCAAAGAAACCGAGCTGATGCGGGGTCAGAGCCTTCTGCTCATCTTCACCCATATCAAACTCGGTCTTTCCGTTCTGCCGCCCTCGGTAGGTGTGAACATCAAATACCCAATCTGGGATTCCTTCATCTCCGAGGCTGCACTTGGAGATATCGACATGCTCAATCTCGCTTTCTTCAAGCAACTTTGCAGCGCTCATGAAGTTGCAGGCCACATAACAGGCATCTCGATTCTTCCGTGCCGCGCACAGAAGGACGATTGCTTTTTGCAGCAAAGAGTGGATCCTTGTCGTAGCCTTTCTTTCCTGCATTGACCTGATCGTCCGCGAGCTTCAGCGCGATAATCTCCTTGGTGATGATCCCATAGCAGTCCTCTGCGCTGGAAACAATCAGCCGCTTCCACATATAGGTGTGGTAGCTTCCAAAGAGTTCATAAGCCGCATATCCTGCTTTCTGGATATCGGCTCTGCGAATAGACTTTTGCAGCATCGAAGCCATGTCATACATGCTGTGATGATGCAAGGTGTACATCTGATACTGATACGCCATCTCATTCAATCCTCCGTGTTATTTATTTAGTGAGCGTGCGTATCGTACCACCTCCACCTCCGTTGTCAATAGATATTGCTGGTTTTTACCTTTGAACCTTGATTTTTGCCTTATTGCTGTCGAAGTTATAATCGAAATACTTTCCCCACTTCGATTTCGTGTACATGATGCCCTCAATGCGCTTGGTCTGGTTCTTGTCCACGTTGGAGCCTCCTGCATTGGTGTCCATTCCGCCAACGTCAATGAAATAGACGGGCTTGAATATTACCCTGTGCGTGAGCAGTTCCTGAAGCTCAAGATCGAGGTCGAAATTGTAATTCGTCGCAGGATCAATCCTTGCGCCAAACGCAGCCTTATTGAACCACTTGCAGCCGCCGGACATTCCCTTGAACTTGAACTCCTGATCGTAATAAAAAGGCGCAGGGTTTGCGTCTGTGCAGCCATATCCGATATTCAGATCGACCATCATCTGCGCAACACGCTCAAGCTCAGAGGATGCCTGCTCATTGGTCATATCGCTGTTGTCGATATTCCTGTACATGAACTTGCCGTCATCATCCACGATGCAGATGACATCTTCTGGGCTTTCGTCAATGATGTACTGGAATACCTTGTGCATGCTGTCAATCAGGGAGTCTTCGATACTCCAGATTCGCTCAATGCCGGCGGCGCGGTACTTGCCTCCTCACTCTTTCGCACAACGTAGGTGCAATACTCAAGGTGGTCATAAATCCTCACCTTATCGCCATATCGCTGATAGCTTGGCACATAAACATTGAAGGTCAGCTCTGTCATGACTGGATTCCTCCATGCGTCAGGTGCTGTTCGGCAGAAAATCCTCGCAGGCATTCTGCTGCCTTTTCGGGGCTGTACTTCATGATGAGAGACAGGATGCTCACAGTCCTGAAACCTTCCGGCACAGGCAGCTTTGAGTAGTCCTGAAAGACGATATCAATGCTGCGTCTGTCAAAATCTTCTTTGTTGAGGTAGTTCTTTCCGCCTGCCCCTGAATAGTAGGTCATAGCCTGATGATAGGTGTTTCCATAACAATTCACCTGCGCGGCAATCTGCGCAGATGCAGTCTTCTCCTGATAGTCGTGTGCAAATGCAAGCGGAGTCGTGATATTCAGCACGTCTCTGGCCCAAAGCAACATGGCGAGGTTGAATTGCCAGAGGTACGCAGGGGCATTCTCGGCCTGTTCTCTGAGAAAATTCTTATACCTGCCGAAATAGGGCCATGCGCTGTACACTCCTGCGATCTTATCGTAAAAGCACTCAACCATCCTCTCTCGGTCAAGCATAACCTCATTCTGCTTCATGCCATGATGTGCAATCACAGGCAGCGTCAGCCATACGGGCTTTGAATCGGTTCCAATCATGACTCTATGCTGGTAGATCCCTTTGCCCTTGCGCCAGAGGTCATAATGTCCGCTGAGATCGAACACATCTGCAACGCACATGCGGTTGAAGAAGCCGGGGTATGGAGGATGTCAATCTGGTGTGATGCTACAATCATACGCCATCCCTCCACACAGTCTTAAACGCCTCAGCATAGTGACAGCCGATTTCAGACCCTCACGATGGCAAGTGCCCTGATACACTCCTCGCTCCTTGGATGAGGAATGGGGCGCACAACATTTTTGTACACGCCGAGGGCTTGAATTTTCTTGGAAACGCTTTGCTCACTTGCCATGATGTAAGTGTCCGGTCTGAAAGAGTGATTGCTCCATCCGGTTGAAGACAGGATTTCCATCTCATACAAGGCCACCACCTTATGCCCTGCCCCATGCCGCTGATAGAGCCTCGCCGCTTGCTGAGTACAGATGCTGGTAACTCTGTGGTCATTGTGCAAGTCGCCATCGAAATGTAAAGATCACATCGGGCTTATACCGCCTAATCTCGTCTTCGATACATTCAACCATCTCTCGGTGGTTCTCGTTCATAAAGTTCATGTTCTTGTAGCTGAACAGGGCATGATCCGTAATGCCGAGGATTTCATGGCTTTTTCTCGATGTCGGTGAACATCTCTTTCCGAGTCTTTTCATAATCGGCATTGAGAATAACTATGCAGGCAGTATCTTCACCATCAGACTGGCTGATAGAATACAAAAAGGCGCCCGCGCCAAGGACTTCATCGTCTGGATGGGCAACCACAAACATGTACCGCATGTCATTCTCCTTTCTTCGGAACAATCTGGGCTTTGATGTCATGATACCAGACTGCCCGCGCTTTCATTTTCCGCTTTGCAACTCTGAGCTTCTTGTCTTCGAGTCCGAGGTTTCGGATCAACTCGTTGTAGTCGATCTCATTGTTGCAGGCAATGATAACGTAGTCGTACTTCTCGAATCGAATGGGTTCCATGTCGGGGATGCTACGCTCATCGACCTCCTTCTTGTTCGGATCAATCCCGATATCAAGGTTGAGATCGCTTGTCCACGATGCCAGAATGTCGAGATCCCAGTCGCCGGCATGGGTGTTATCCACGATGTTCACAGACCGCAACTCGGCTTCCGTATACCCGACGAGCATCTTGCAAAGCACCTTCCTGTGCGGGTCAAGGCTAGCCATGACAGCCACTCGCTGATTGCCGCCAATGATGTTGTACTGCTCGTCAATCAGAATGAGACCGAAATCTCCAAGCTGCTCAAGCGAGTTCTGAAGCTCCTTCCTTTTCTGGGCTGTGATCTTTCGGGGATTCCCGAAACCAGTCTTGAGCTTTCCGCACTCTCAACTTCCATGACGCGCTGCTCTTTTGCCATTTGATGCCCTCCCGTTCCTATCTGTACGAGAAAAGCGACCGCCTTTCAGCAGCCGCTTTCCCGATTCCCTTGGTTTCAATTTGTGAAATCTCTTGACGATTCAAAGAGGTGCGTGGTATGATGACCTTGGTTTTGAGGTCATATTATACCGCTGTGAGCGCTGGATGTAGGAGTCCGGCGCTCACTCTTTTCTCCCAACCAAGCTCGGCGATGTCATTTTCGGACATTCCTACCGATCTAAGCATACCTCTCAGCCTTTCGGCCTCCACATACTCGCTGAGTTCATCCGACAGCAGATCCACTGCTTTTTCAGGACTTCGTTGCTCACCGTTCTTTCCTCCTATATATTTTTATCCTTTTCGGATATACGTAGCGTAAACATTTTCCCATATTTGTAAAGAGTTTTTCGATATTTTATCATATTTTTTATGGTCATATACGAAACATCCCGTATCTTTTTTCCTGCCAATTCATGCTATAATGGAATTGATTACAGACAGAACGGAGGTGGAGAACATGCGAAACCCTGACCTTTTCTCAAACAGTTGTACCCCCCGCCAAAATCAAGCCCCGCCAAAATAAACCATTATGTTGCGTACACGATCTACAAACGGAGGGTTCAAATGGTTTACAATGGGAATGAGCAATTCATGCTTGATGGAAAAGAGTCCGGCACTTCTATCCTTGATTTCTGGCGCTGGGCTTACAGTGGGCTGTCTGATAATGTGGAGCGCGGCGTTCTTGCTGAGTTCCTTGTAAAATCCGCAATGGGCTATGCTGGAGACGATACGAATGAAGGAAAGCGTGTCTGGCATTGCTATGATCTGGTCGGCCCTCACGGAATCCGACTCGAAGTCAAATCTGTCGTCAGGAACTATGCTCGTGGTGAAAACAAGGATAAGATGGTTTTCAATATAGCCCAGACCCGCATGTTCTGCGAATATCGCGAGTCTTACAGCGTTGAAAAAGATCGGCATTCTGACATTTTCATTTTCTGCATCTGGAACTGCAAGGATTCCCGTCAAGATCCGATCAATATTGATGACTGGGAGTTCTATGTCGTATCGACGAAACTGATAAACGAGTGCTTCAAGGATCAGAAATCAATTTCGTACAAAGCACTGCTGGCACTTGAGCCTACGCACTGTTCGTTTGCCAATCTCAGGGATGGCATTATCCTCGAATACTACAATCGCGGGCCTTTCACCTTCAAACAGCCTATTTCGGAGGGTGAGTCCGAAGAAAAGGATCTGGAATAACAGCAAAAGCGACTCCATTTCAGAGTCGCTTTTGTGTTGCTGACTATTGCGAAGTGAGGGGCAACCGCCAACAATGCTGAATAGAGAGGAATTTCCCAAGATGCACGAAACCGTGCTGGAGTGAGGAGTGGGAGTCGAACCCACGCACTTCTTGGCAAGCCATCGGTCTGTTTCGGTAGGATGGCGCGAACCGAAATGGCCGAACCGCGTGTACTAACGGTGCTGACTCAAGATGATCTGGCCTCTGAGCTATCCCCACATAAAGATGCCGCCAGCAAGGTCGGAACAAACCTTGTCGAGTGCCGCATAATCGGCGTTTCGCCTACCGGCCGCGCAAGCGTCCATTTGCGCAGCCGATCACCAGAAGGGAGTTCCAATCAGTCATCAAACGGCTGACAGGTGGAGCAGCAGACGAGTTTCGAACTCGCAGCATCCGGCTTGGAAGGCTGGTACTCTACCAATTGAGTTACTGCTGCATACACGCGGCGGACAGCATGACCGCCGCGCCAGAACGGAGGGGCCGCATGAAGAAGCGGCGTAGCAAAATTGACGTATATGTCATTTTGCTGTTATCATATTACAACATCGTAAGTGGCAAGTAAATGGCAGGTTTTTGACACTTACAAATAGATTTTCCCAGACTTTTTTGTCCCTGAGCTCAATTCTGGAACAGAGGTCAAAACCCGCAAGTTCGATGATCCATTTGACAGTCTTGATGGTGCGCTTCATCCGTTCTTCTTCCTCGTTTTTTGCATTCTGGATAGATGAAAGAGCCTCATACGCAGTCGGATCAGGACATTTACTCTTATTGAATTTCGAGATTTCCTTCATAGCCTTTCTCCTTATTCGGCAATGTCCTGCCCTGTGGCAAATGCAAAACCAACAGCATGACACTCAGGACATTCAAGTTGCTTGAGCCACGTATTTTCAGGCTTGACGGCAATCCAGCGGTGTCCGCATTTCCAGCACATTACCTCAAAAGGGTGACATGAGGCATTGCATCTTCAATGGGCGTAACTTTCGCTTCAAACTCATCAGGGAAACGGCAACGGCATTCTACGCACGGGTCATGCTGTACCTCGTCACCTTCATACTGGTGCTTGCAGTCATCACAGCAGTGCGTCTCGACCTGCTCAATGGCCTCAATCGCTTTTTCCAAGAGAGTCGTAGCGCATTTGCAGAATGGGAGCGAAAAGCCTCCAACTCCATGTTCTACACACGGAGAAGCAAGACAATATCTGAGTCCTTCAACAACTTGTTTTCTTTCTTCCTCAGTCACCAAACATCACTCCAATTCTCGATGCTTCAACCTTCAGAATTTCATAAATGGCCCTAAGTGGCTCAAGCTCCATCTGCCTGATGCTCATGGAAGGAAAAGCGCATACAGCCGCTGCGAGCTTTGCCCTCTCGTATTCCCCTAGCGGCATCCTCATAGGTGAGATACAGGTCATAGTCCGGGGAGAATTGTGTCTGCTGTTTGAGGTCAGTCTTGTCGAACGTGTATTCGTCCCAAGGCTTCGCTTCTCCGTTCTGATCGGTGGTACATACATAAACGTATCGCCTGCCAACCCGAACGACCACTGCATGTACAGCGCCTTGATATTTCCTGATTCTGAACGTAGAACGAGGCACAAGACCGACTTTCTGTCCGACTGAAAACACTTGCTGCACTTTCTTCTTTTTCATTCGTCATCACATCCTTTCGACAACAGACAGATGATGCTGTGCATAGCTTTCTTGATGAACGCTTTTCCCGCGCCATCAGCCTTGGCCTTTTCATAGGATTCAGACAGCAACACCAGTGCCGAGAGGCTGATCTCGAAAACGTCTGCACACTTGGCAAGAAACTCAACAGACGGCTCTTTGTCCTTCCTGTTTCAATCGCAGATAGAAAAAGCAGTCGAAATGCCAAGCAGTTCCGAAAACTCCTTGGCAGAAATTCCGTAAATCATGCGCAGCTTCCTGAGCGTATTTCCAAACATGGCGTTCCTCCTCAGTCAATTCGTTTGTTCCATTTGCGAATGGCACCTGCTTTGCTGGCAGATCCACCAGACGTAAGACAGCATACACGACACACAACAAAGTACACGTCCGAATCGTCCTGTTCAACTGTTCCTACTCCAATATGGCTGCTTCCGCAGCATGGGCAAGGCTTAATGAGGATTCCATCAATGCAAACACTTCCATTCCAGCACGAAATGATGTAATTCCTGACGCAAACAAGTATCATGTAGCCGGAATACGCAATAACAACAACCAACAAGGTGCCAGCTAAAATCATAAGCAGTCGCCATACATCAGCCATAAGTTCGGTCGTAACCATTATCACGCTCTCCTTTCCGCCCCGATAAGTACGAGGCCGTATTTTTTCGCTCCGCAGTATTCAAGAAACGTGTAACGAAAATATTTTTGCGATCATGTTTAGACCCCCGAATCGTTTTTTTTTGGTCAATAAGCGGTTGATGGTACTTCTCTTCGGCATCCCTCCGTGCTTCAACAGCATCGTCAAGAGAACTGTATCTCCCGATAAAAAATGCGCTTATTGTGTACGCTGATGTATGCCGTCCACTTTTTTACGACTAGCATCCCACGAGACACCCTTATAGCCGCTTGTATTGTTCTTAGGAGGATTGACGTCCTCGATGACCTGAAAATTTGTGCGATAACGCAGATTGGTTTTCACCTGATGCTCAGCGTTTTTCTGAATGGTCTTCGTACCGATCTCTCTTTTGCTACGGCTTTCTGATAACATCCGCAGGAGCGAGTCGGCAGATACTTCTTGGTAAGACTCGTCGCTCTGACAGATGTGATGTTTCCACAATCACATTCGCATACAACATAGCCCTTCCGATGATCGTCAGCGTTCTTGACAATGAGCTTGCCGAATCGCTTACCAACTATGTCCATCTTTAGCCCTCCATATGGTAGCAACCGTTTCTGTTGTAGGTAGAACAGCGTTTTTTCTTTTAGCAGAAAACCAATATCATATACGAAGTCATAAGCAATTGGCGATTTCTTGCTCTCATGATTAAGGGCAATTCTACAACTTCTTTGGCGTTACGTTTGATATTTTTGTTTGCCACATTTTCTGTTGCAGTATAAGTCAAGCCTGCATCTTTTTGAGTACGATGCCTTTCTTGCTCTCATCAACAATGTCCATAATCTGTTGAAGTTCAAGAATGAGCTTGGGAATGCTGTTGATCTGGATGATGCCTTTGATAAGGCTGTTCTCATCTTCTCCGATAACAACGCAATCGCTTCCAGTGTCTACGGTAAATGTGCAAGCTGTACCTTGAAGATCATAAACATGGCGTTCATTGATGATAGGCAAACCAATGGGGCTTCCACTTCTCTCATCTCCTCATAGATTTCAAATTCTTTGGGAATATACTTCCGTTCGGCAAGAGGATTGGGTTCATCGGCAACCAATGCGAGGACTGGGCAGGGCTTGTTCTGCATCTCGGCATATTTCACTGCTTGGCTGCGGCGACCAATATAGTTGTAAACGGTGCTGACACTGACACCAAGCTGCTCTGCAATCTGCTTATTCGTCATTCCTTCGGCGCGTAGCTCAAGCAACTCGCTCATGCTCAGATCCTTCGACAGCTTACGCTTCACAGGGATCCCCCCCGCAAGCATATTCTATTCTCCATGCTTTTCAGCTCCAATGTTATGAATTTGCATTGCAACAAAGACGATTTCTTCCCGAATACTGGCTGAGTCCATTTCTTTCCCTTACGCTCAGGATTTCCACTCGTGTACACATAATCAAATGGAGTATGAGCATAATCCCAACCAATCCAGAATCCATCTCTCGTATATCCGGCTACCCCTTTTTTGAAAATACGTAATTCCGCCATGACACGAAATGGAATAAAGATTCTGAATTTTTTGAAGGTTCTTGCCGTAAAGCGGATGGTGTCGAGGGATCTCGATGTATGCGCATGGCGCAAATCCGCGGCTGATAGCAACTGCTTTCATGCCATAAGCAACTCCGGTGAGTAAAATGATCGGCTCTTTAACGCTCTGCCCGTATGCAGCATTGGGATCGTCAGGAGCATACACGGCAATATGATTATCAAGGCCACTCCACACAAGGACTCCTGACTCTGGTTCTTTCACTCCTCCCATAGTGCCATCTCCATCTCTTTGACCGTAGGCTTTTCCAACCAGCAACGCCAACGGCTTCCGTAATCTTCCGGAGGATAATTCTGTTTATGTGTATATAACGACGCGCTGTTCACCTCAAGGAATTGCATAAGTTCACCATTGAATCCAATGGGAATTTCTTTTGAAAATGTCGCTTTCCTTCGTAAATTTTACTTCCACCCACATCAGTGTCATTTCCGGAAGATCTGCAAAAGTGGCAACTTCATCGAATGTCAATACTCGATTCTTCGGTTCAACAGAGTCATGAGCCTTTTCTCGCATCTTTTTCCACGCTCATCATTTCTTCACCGATATGAATACTCTCCGTTACACTAGGCGAGCAGTCACCCCCATTCATCAGCGGTTGAAGCGCCGTAAACAAAACCTCGCGATCATCGTTATTGATCTTAAACGGATTATCAGAGCCACCACTGAAAACGTCAAACCATCCATTGCCACATGACTGAATGCCGTCAATCCTGTTGATATTGAGAATAATGTCAGATGGCAGACGGATGAACAGCGGACATTCCATATCAATTACACCTCCTCATGTCCAAAAATGTCGATGGTTGACCAGCATCCGCCATCGCGATCATCCGTCAGGATGCTGTCAAACGTTTTGCCAAGATCGCACTGAGAACAATTCGTCCTGTCGCAGAACCGACAATGCTCATGCGCATACTTACATAATACATTCAGCTCATCAGTGCGGATCAAAGTTTCCTCTTTATCAACCGAGGCCGGCTTGGCATAGTACGCCTTGTAGAGCATACCGGGCAGCATCCTCTTGAGGCTGGCGAGCTTTTCGGCCGGAACAGTGAGAAGAAGGTCAGCAAGGAACTTCCCGTACAACGACTCAATCAATCTGAAATTTCGCCATCCATTCGGAATAGACCTGATTCTGAGCTCCATCTGTTCCTTGGTCTTATGCAGCTCAGAATCAACTGCAAACAGATTCATCAGTCGGTTAATGTCATCACGGCTGCAACGGCTTACAGGGATTTCTTTTTGCCCTCTGCTTCTCAGTGGGATCAACAGGGGGGCAGCCATATCAAACTTCTTTTCCACGTTTATTCCTCCACTTCTCTGATAACAAGGAAATCTTCAGGCACATCCTCGATGCCATTGAACTCATTTTCCACGCTTCCGTTTTCTCGGATATACCCCTCGGAAGTAAAGTCTCCGCTTTCTTCTAGCCGGATGTCTCGACCATATCGCTCATAGTCGATATAGCTTGAAAGCGGCCCAAGATCTTTCTCCGAATAGAGTTCGTCAGCCATCATACTTCCAAGAGCATAGTCATCATTTATGCCGGACATCAGTTCATAACTATCGAGGTTGAAGGTAAAAGGTTAATCAGATCAACCAAGTCAGTCCCATCGGAGATCCCTGCTTCAAGGACAGCCTCATAAACGTCAAGCTCATAATCTTCCATCTCATCAAAGCGAGCTGCGAGATAGTTCAGCAGGTCGAGATCTTCATATTCGCCAAGCTGATCGTACACATCAGACACGCAGGACGGCACCTCGTAGTCGGTGATGAACCACTCCTCGTAAGTCTGACCGAATTCGTCCTTACGACCAATCCCGATACGCTTGAATACTTCCTTCAGCTCATCGCGAGTGGTCGGAAGCGTGACCCCTCTCCAAGCAAGTACCCCTCGTTGTACTTGCCAAGGTTCGTGATGAAAAACCTTGAAGTCATCCATGGAAATTCCTCTCCTCTCATCAGTTGAAATACTTCGAGTAGCTTGCAATCGGGACATAGGCCGCAATCACAATCAAAGCAACGGTGAAACAGATCCAGAACAAATCAGACATCTTTGGGTTCCTCCTTTGTTGTCGGCCCTTCTGGGGCTTTGTTGACCACCTGCCGTCAGGTGGTCTGAAAACCTCAAGTACCGAACTTATCGCTTAAGCTGGTTATCTTCGACTTCTTTACTTTGGGCAAGTCGCCTCTCTTGCTGATCTGCCGGTCATTCACAGCTAACATTTTGATTTTCCAGAGTTAAACAAATCAACGCAGCGTTTGTAGTCTTCGTCGTCCCTGCACTCATAGGTTCGTGGCTCGCTGTGAGCCCCATTCGCAGATACGCTCTGATAAACGATCTTGCGCCTAATGGTGATCGCCCCCTCTTGCGTTGACCATGGAGGATTTCGCCAGCAAAGGCGACTCATTGTGCAACCTCGCAGTTCTCATTCTCCGATACCTCCGATTTGTTGTATTTTTGATTGCGGACGTATCGTAGCAGACCCGTTTCTGTGTGTAAATAGTTTTACAAAAATAAATAAATTATTTTTGAATTGATAACAAATATTTGCGTAATCATCTGGAAAACTCAATGCCAAACAGATATACAGACAGCTCCTCACAAACCGAATCAACATGGCGATAAAGCGTGCGCAGATCAATATGATACTTTTCGGCAATATCAGTTGGAGTCAAACCGCTCTCTCGCACATACAGATCAAGAACTACATTGAGCTTCCGCATTTGAGCCGTAAGATTGCATTTCTCGCAATGCCGCTGGTAGGCTTCGAGCATGGTGTCAATATGTTCGAGGATGATCTTCGTTCTCACAACAGAATTTTTAATGCTCCTGATTTTCAGTTCATCTGCATCGGGCTTTGAAGCATCGCGCTGAGGCTGAAGACTTCCTCATCAACAACATCGGCCAATTCGGAAATGCTGCTGGACGAATGAGTCTTCAATGCGTGGTAGTTCTTCAGAATCAACTTGGTATTATGAAGTCTCCTGTCCTTGTGTTCCTTTGCCGCATCCGCTGATGCTTTGATGTACGCTTTAATCGCTTCCTCAGAGGCTGTCCGAACAATGGTATCAAGCAATTCACTGTCAATTTCCATCGCAGTTCCTCCTACAACTTATAAGTAATTCCGTCCAAAAATCTCGATGAAGTCCTCCTTGATGCTCCATTGTCTTCCATGAAACACTTTTGACCATACTGATGAAGGGCAAGGGCCGTCTCCTTGCTGACATGTGCAGCTTTCTTTCCATTGCGATGGCATGATTCTCCGCAAAGCAATACCTTCAAACCATACTTTTCAGAGAGCTTCCTGTTCGCGCCAGAAAAGATGTGGTGCTCCTCCATCGCCATATCTTCCGCACAGCCAGCACCGTCCGTATTTCACTGGATCACCTGCTTCCAATCCCAATCAAGTCTCTGTCCGCAGATACAGCGGGCCATATCCGGTTCAACAGTTCTAAGGCAAAGCGGACACCAATATACCCAGCGATGTGTTCCGCACGTATAGTCTCGGACAATTTCTACCTCTGGTATTTTCTCCCGAACAACAAACCTTCCGAGCCTGAATGTCCGAACCGTTTCAATGGAAAAGCGGTAAACCTCAAATCTGATCTTTGCGAGAAACGATCTTGCCAATCTTCTGACTTTATCCATATATTCCTCACATATTCGTTATCTTGTTTGTATCGTCCATCTGACGGTCAGATGGATGTCCTGCTGACTGTCAGCAGGATGTCCGTCTGACATAGTTATGTTTCATTCCTTTTCCAGAGAGATCCGGAGCAGTGTGCAAACCACGGTGTAGTTCCTTTATCGTATGTGAGCCACATTCCCATTGCAGATCGGGTCAGCTTGCAGACATACTTCTCGCAACAAACCATGACAGCGTTTCCGCAGTTCCGACAATCTCTCATTTCGCATTTATCATTCATCGCTCTTAAAATTATCAAATACGTAATTTCAGAAGAAAAATTTGCGCTTCTTCCCCTTCTTCTTGGCTTTCCTTCCCCTCTTGGCAACGGGTTTCAATGCGGTTTCCGCAACTGCAAGGGAGACAGGTTAGACCCGCCAATCCAAATACAATAGCTTTTGCAGTCTTCATGCTGTCCTCCATTATTTACTTCACGCTGTAATCTCCATCATATACAGTGAACACAGGGGCTTCTTTGCGGCGATAAACCCGCCCATCCTCATCACGACGAGCACAATCATTTGCGCCTTTGTTATACGCTTCTCTGAGACAAAGCCGGTTGACTTCCTCCGCGCTAACAGAAAGATTCGCTTTTCGCCTCATTCCTGCTCTTGATAGCCTCGTTCCGTTCTTTCTTGAGATACGAGTTAGATACCAAAGCTCCAGTAGCGATGCAAAGAGCGACTGTACAAACCCCCGTAAAGAACCATCATAGTATTCCTCTCCCTCGGCTTTTTTCCTTCGATGATGACCCGAACACAAGGCTGTTCCGAATAAATCTTCATGGCGCACTGGAAGCAGACCTGATTATCATCTTTCCATGCAACACCGTTCAGAGAATCCAGAATTAGCTTTGTGGCATTGTCAATATCAGGTTTCTTGGTCGGATGAATGAAGCCATCGAGCATCATCTGCCTTCTCCGCTTGCTCGCGCTCGCAGGATGCTGAGGCTGAAAAAAGCATGACGGAAACTGCCCCTTCAGGAAAATAGGCATTACCGCACTGGCGCTCATATTCTCCCCTAACGATTGCCTCTTTCACTGCCGTCTTTTGCGGAGTATAAGCCATCGAAAAGCCATTCACGGTTGAAAGCCTCGGACGCTGCTTGCCGAAAGGCTCTCCTTGGACAGTAAAATCAACAATCAATTTCCTCAAGCCCCCTTCCGTTTTCACAGGGTCGGGCAAGTACAAGATACTTCTTTGCCTTTCCGCCGGGGTTCTTCAGGCGGGACACCATGCAAGTGGCATACCCATTTTTGTTGAGGATGCCAACGACGGCAACCCGATCTTCTTCCTTGTAGATTTTCCAGCTCATAAACCCCCTCGGTCTTCTTTTCCTCCTCTTTGCCAAACAGCAAGTAGTCCGCAGAAACCTCAAATATCTCGCACAGTTTGGCAAGAGTTCGAGTATCAGGGATTGTCGTTCCGCTTTCCCATCCGCGATAACCGCTGGGCGACACAGGAACAAGATCGGCAACATCCGCCTGCTTATAGCCTTTCTTTTCGCGCAATTCTTTGAGTTTTTCACCAAGCACGATTTCCATCAGTCTTCCTCCAATAACTTCAGCATTTCATTGTATCGAGTTCCTGCTTCCTTTCTCCTCCAAGACGGGCCAGTAAACTCGACAGGGTAGCATATCTCAAGGATCCTGTCGTAGACCCTTCGATATTGAATATTGTCGCTGTTTTCAGCTCATCAACGCCGAGGTTGGTAGTTAGCAGCATCGGCTTATTCGCCCTGTATCGGCTGTCTATGACATTGTAGACACGCTCTAATGCGTAGGATGTTTCGCGTTCTGCCCAAGATCATCAATAATGAGCAAATCTGCCTGATTCAAAGAATCGACCAGCGATTCCGACTCCGCTGTTTTATCGAGTATCTTGACGAACGATGTCATGATGATGGACTTTTGCATTTCCATAAGCTCATTGGCGATTGCTGCGGCAAGGTAGCTTTTTCCTGTCCCGGAGGCCCATAAACAGCATTCCTTGGCACTTTGATACATTAGATCGAATCGCTCAACATACCTATGCGCAATTTTAAGTGGGCGCTCATTAAATTTGGTCTGTTGAGAGGAAAAATAGAGATTTTCAAACTTCTTATCCATAAGGCTCATGCTTCGCAAGAGTTTGAGTTTCTCAGCTCTTTTTCAATGCTTTCTTCCCTTTTGACAGCCCCTCATCAATAACTTTCTGCCGGCAGTCGCATGGAACAGGCGGTGTTCTGATGACCTTTTGCCTTGAAGCACAATTTCAACCCTGCATTGCTTTTTCTTGCCGCAAATGCCACAATGAATCAGTCCATCTTCCCCGACATAATCACCTTCGCTGGCAGGGTACGATGCTTTTGCACGAGCATATCAAATACATTCTGGAATACACTTACTCCCATTCCTGCATGTCGGTGGCATAGGATTTCCGCCACCTTTGCCCTCCTCCTTCTCTTGCTGATGTTTCGCATACAGACTCGGATTCCGCTTCATAGCTTCCCTTATCGGCCATCCAATCAGCGTCATGTAATGGCTCTTGTACTTTTTCCCAGTAGATCCAATGTACTGATTCAATATCTGAATAGCAGCAGCGGCAAGCTCTCTCGCCGTACTTATCGACAATCTTTTTTCGTAATCTTCAGCAGTAAGAAGAACGAAATCGGCATAATGCTTCTTGACAGGTTTTTTCGGTGCAGACTCGGCTTGAGTCCCTGTTGAGATCATCGGCAGCTCTTGTACTACTTTTCCTGACTGTTCTTCTGCGCAGCTCTTACTTCACGCTTTCTTTCCGTGTTCCGTTTTCGGTTTGCTTCTTCGCGGTAATGCCAGCCTTGCTGTTCTTCCCAATCTGCCAGAACAATACCATTCTCGGTTTCCGAAACAAATCGTGCGGCAAACAGTGCTTCAGATACTTCTTTGCCTTTCCAGATACAGTCGAGAGACACTGCACAATCTCTGTCCGATCACAACGCTCAACAAGCCCACTTGAATCCGCATTTTCCAAGCCCCACAGCCAGAGCGCAATCAGACAGCCGAGTACCTCAGCTTTTTGAGACATTCGCCTCAACAGCAGCCCTTCTGAGCTGCCTATCATTCACTCCATCGTAGACCTTGATCGCTCCCATGCTATCACCAAAGTCGGGAGAGAGGCCCTGCCCTCTCCATGTAATCTACGCAATAACGACAACATTGCAGTCGCGCAGCTTTTTCCTTTGAGATACGCTCCGATGAGGCCGATTGCTTCACGTTTCCAAGCCCCGCCATCTGCTTCAAAAAGCGCGGCTTTCCTGCCCTCCTTGAAGCGGACAACGAACGGAGACTGAGGCTGCGTAACTTCGGTAAACGTGCGCATAGGGCGCAGGAAAGCAGGATTCCTGAAGATCGTTTTGTCTACTTCCTGAACACCAGCCTTGAGAATAACTCGCTGGCTGATGCCGTCATCCGCAGTCTGAACAGACTGTTCCTCAGTCATGTTATTGACCACTTTACAGACCAGATCGCGGTTCTCGTCCGCAACAAAGCACGATTGGATATTGATGAACAAAGATTCTGCATCAATATACTGGCCAATTGCGATTTCAGGTGCTTCATACTCACAACTCGCAAAGCAGAGGGCGCTCCTTCTTTTCTCCCACGATCACCCCATAAACATTGACGCGAACAGGGCTTTCAACAACGACGAGGGGAGCGGGCTGCCCCGTGACGAACTGCTCATCAGAATCAGCCTGAATGTAATCGCACAGACCCTCAAGGGTCGAAGCGTAGAAGGTTTCAGGATGGTAAATTTCCGCAGGCTCAATCTGCGTGAGCTTCCCATTGAAGTACAGGTACGTCGCACCGTCATGTTCGAGGATATTAGGTCTATTTTGGGCTTCATACTGAGCCGTAGCCGCTTTGTCACCAAGGTCAAACGCTCTCTGCAATGCAGACGAAAAATCAATCATTTCGATCATGTTGTCCTCCATTAGTTTTTCTTTCTGTTTTCTGAACTCGACTACGGCAGGGATCTGAGAACCATCATTAAACTGAGCAATTGTCGGTTCAGACTGCTCATTTCCATCCATATCCATCTGACCGGGGATTTGATCGGTATGCTCAGTGACGACGACCGTGCCATCGTCCCGTTGACGCATCATAACCATCTGTTCATAGCCTCCGGTGCTGCCAGCTTTGTCGTAACCTCATATGTCATGTCAGCAGCATCGCGATTCACATTTGTGTAAAAACGAATTTGAGCGTAATGGCTCTCTCGGCTTCGTAAGGGCTGGTGCGATGGTCAAAGATGTTCGCCCAAATCTTTTTAAGCTCAGCGTTGAAACGCTCCGCGACAGCTCCGTCCATCAGATTATCAAGCTGCTTAATCTCTGGATGCCATGCTTTATCACCTCCTCTCAATGCACCTCATAGCCATCAGGCTGTTCAGCGTTCTGCATAGAAACTTCTTGCTGGTCAACAGCTTCGTTGATGATTGCCATGATCTCCGCATACTGGGCATGGTTCATCTCCTTGGTGTTGGCGATATCCGCTCCTGACAAAGAGTTTTGATTGCATCGACAGACTCCGATCCCCACGCAATTTTCGCCATGTCGTACATATAGCTCGCCGCTCCTGCTGCGTTACAACATCGGATGCAGGTTCGGAGACATCATTCGCATGTGCTTCAGGCTTTTCTCAAAAATCAGAGCCATCAATCTCCTGCGCAGAGGGCATTTCATCCTCGGTATAGAGGCCAGCAAAGTTTTTGGGGAAAGCATTTCTCAAGCATTGAGACACCGCTACCTTTTCGATCATAGTGGCCGGCTTTGTTTTCCAATTTGCCATATTCCGGTCGTACTCTGCGAGGCTGACTTCCCGATATTCCTCTACCTCTTTGCCATTGATCTCGCGCACTACGCTGCACCAGCCGCCAATAAGGCTCTCGCCGGGGTATACGCAGCATCCGCGTTTTTGATGTATTCACTCCCGCGTTTGACCACAATGCCACTTGATTTTCCACGATAATCGGGGTTTTCTTCGGCTCGACGCTTATATGTGTCGTAGCCGACAATCATCTGAAAATCGTCATTGAACTTAACGGCATACGCTTCACCGACAAAGGGGTTCAACTGCTGATACTTGCAGAGCTGCACGAAAAGCACAGCCTCCTGCTCTGTCAGTTTGGTTTTTCCTTTTGCGAGATAATTGATAACGGTATCAGCGGACAATTTAACATGTCCATAAGCGGACTCATACTGAACCAACCCGACGGCTTCTTCTTCCATACGCACTCCTCCTTACGCCCTGAGAACCGTTTTCTTGGTTTTGATAACACGGATGCCGGGGATGAGAATGTCGCCTTTGGTCGCTTTGACCAGCCGCTTTACAGCAGCAAGGTCAACAGGACGAATAACAGCCCGAGAATGGAGATCGGAACCTTTTCGGGATCCTCCACGATAACTTCGTAGTCCTCCCGCTTGGATACACCTTTCACAGAAGGTGCCGAAACAGAAACGGAAATAGTGTCAGACGACTCGTTGAGAATCTGCGCTTCCTGCAAAGCTGAAGCTGCGAGGTCACTTTCTCCGATCTGCTCAAACTCTGCCGCCTGTTGAAGCAACTCATCACTCTTTTTCTGTGCCTCAGCCTTGGCTGCTTCCTCTGCGGCAATCCTCGCTATTTCAAGCCGCTCAGTATACCGGCTCATCTCACAGGTGACGGCCTGTTCTGCTTTTTTGAGAGGATCAAGCAGAGCCTTTTCCTGTTCACAAGCACGCTTATGCGCCAAGTTGGCTGCTTCTTTGATCGGTTTGAACAAAGCCTGCACGGTTTTAATCCTTGCTCGGATCCCTTTGCCGATCTCGGCAGCATCATTGTAATCTGCCTCAGATTGAATATTCAGCACAGCGGCCTGTTTGCTGATGGTTTTCACATCCTCAACCATCGCATTGGTTTTCTGCTCCGCTATTTCTTCGTCGCTCGGAGCGCAAGCGACAACTTCTTCAAACTGTCTCGCTTCCATGTGCTTCCTCCTAGTTCTTTTCGATATATGCTCTAATCTTCAGCAGGGAAGTAAATACATCCCATGCCTCAAGATCGTGCGCAGGGTATTCTTTATAGCAGTAAGTACCATTTTTCCGAAGCTGAGAATTGCTTTCCCATCTGCGCCTTTCCCCTGTGATTCCAAGGCACGAAGATACGCTTCAAGCTGAACAGCGGTCAGCATATCGTTGATTCTATATGTGGTCTTGTAATCCACAAGCGTCAGAACGCCATCAACAAGTGCAATCAAATCAAGAGTTCCGGCATATAGCAGTTGCTTATGCCAGATCGCTTGCTCTGTCTCGATATACTCGATCTCGTGTTCCTGTTCCACGCAAGAAACGCATCAGTACGGCTGATACTCAGGCTCAATTTCTTCCGCCCCCAGACCAGACCGAAGAACTCACATGCGCTGTGTACGGCTGTACCCCGCTTTGCTGCTGCATCAAGCACTTCTTGGTCAACATCCTTGTATTTTTCATCAGACAGCGGTTTCATGACTTGCGTTACGGACGGGATGATGAACCCGTCAAGTCTATAAATGTGTTTTTCGGGATCGAACGTCAATTCAGCCATCAAGATGCCTCCGCAATCTGCCATTCAGATCCGACAATATCAAGCCATTCGCTTGCGCTGATATTATCAGTGCAGCTCTCGCAAAGCGTTTCACCGCAAATTTCAGCATATCTATCGCCACTGAAAATTGGCTCGCCGCATCGGGTACAGCAATGAACAGGTTCTTCCTCCTTCTCGTTCGGGCAGCCTTTCATGCAGGAACATTCCGCAAATATCACACACAGCTCATTCCTCCAATCTCAGAGAGGCAACGACCGAACTCATTGGAAACGCTGTTGATGCTCTCTCTGAAAACATGATTCTTGATTTCATCAATCAGGAGAAGCGGAACATACGAAACATCATGTCCAGTCAGCCTCGCCTTTCTCTTGGTATAACACAGAACAAAGCGGAACTCTCTATCCGTCAGTTTTCTCCCGCTTCTCCCTCTGCGATGTTTCGTGCTTCCTGAATCGTCATATACCACCCTTTGTTGCAAAACCTAAATCAATCGGTTCGAGCCGACGTATAGCTTCCGCAAGCTCTTTAATGTCTTTTATTCCATACCGAGCAAGCATCTGCCAAATCACCTTTTCGTCGGCCATAACGCTACCCGTTTTTCTTTACAAAAAGTCCTAGTTCTGGCAATAGCAAGCCTTGCCGAATCGAGACTCTGAACGATTTTTTCAAGTTCAATCTGTTCGTCGTCATCAACCTCGCCATCACATGCAATTTCAATGATCTTCTGTCTGATGGCTGCAAGATCGTCAAGCGACAAACCATTCAGCAAAGCAATTGCAACTTGTTCAATG